>Ga0208694_1000814_pt1 | contig 43267 bp, 44 predicted proteins | sample AD_UKC078_MetaG_FD_184442 | JGI IMG/M metagenome (GOLD analysis project Ga0208694, IMG submission 184442) | Active sludge microbial communities of municipal wastewater-treating anaerobic digesters from USA - AD_UKC078_MetaG (SPAdes) (version 2) | ecosystem: Engineered > Bioreactor > Anaerobic >...
AGCCGAAAACCCACAAGCAAGTCATGGATGGGATTGTAAATACGGATGTATCTGACCACCGGAAGCTCATGGGTAATTTTGTAGATGGCCCTAAAAATGAACCCAGCTTGGCGGACATGATTGCAGACAAGCCAGACAAAGAGCATAAAAAAATAATGGACTCATTGAAGGGATAGCTTTTGAATTTTAAAAAAATTATATAAGAGTTTCTATTATTAAATAAAGAATTAAATAAAAAGAGAATAAAAAATTTAATCTACTGTACTTGCATTTCCGCCATTGCCGTGGTTCTTTTCAAAGTTCTTCTGAAATATCTTTAAGAATTTATTCATTGGAAGTGTAGTTGGACAGCCAGTGTTACCTCTTGCATCAAGTTTTGGTTCTCCTATAAAGTAACTGTCGTTAGGATCGTCATATATATCTATGTCCTTTCCGTTATTGCAGAACTGATTGTACCATACTTTGGTGCCAGTTGGATTTCCAGCTGCATAGCCATAATAGTTCGTATGAATTTCTTCTAGCCCATTCACTGGATTATTCTTAATTATATTGTTTCTGACTATCGTATTGCTTACTTTACCGCCAATCGAAATTCCGGCATATACAGTTTTTTCAACGATATTACCTTCAATTATAGTATCTAAAACTTCTCCACCACTTGTTCCCCATGTAATTATGCCTATCCCATAATCCATTTCACCGAGAAGCTTATTGTCCTTAATAAGAATATTTTTTGCAGTTCCTGTAGTTGCTATTAATATCCCTGAACTCCCCCAATCTGCAGTTAATGGTCCGCCTTCTACTATGTTACCAACTATTTGTGAATTCTCTCCAGAAACTTGGATTCCGTTACGAAGTGTTCCAGTTACCTTTATTTTGTTGTTAAATATGTGGGAAGCTGTTCCAGCTCCTGCACCCATTCTTTGCCCGATTCCAATTGGATGGTACCCACTTATTTTATCGGGGGATAATAGGACAGTAAATCCCTCTACCGTAATTGTACCTAGCCCAGCTTGAATAGAAATTACAGTATTTTGATTTGCACCCGCACCAGGCCCAATTATTGTTGAATCCCTACCTGCGACTGATTTGAGTGTTAGATTTGGAACAGTAATATTGATGTTTTCATTATACGTTCCCGGATTAACTAGAATTGTATCCCCTGGAGCTGCACCGTTTATTGCAGTTTGAATTGAATCTCCAGGATTAACTGTTATCGTAGCTGCACTTACTGGATTAACTATAGTCAATATAGATACTATTAATAATATTCCTATAAGTATTGATTTTATTTTATTCAATTATAATTCACCTCAATTAGTTTATATGTTAAATAAAATAGGTTTTTCCCTATATATAAGGATATGGAAAAAAATATGGAAAATATGGAAAAAATTCATAACATTTTTTTCCCTTTTTCTGTGAGCTCAACTTTCTTGTTTCTCCCGTTTCTGTGGACAATCACATATTTCTTTGATTCAAGGTATTTGATATTCTTTCTGACAGTTGGTCTTGTCATCACTAATTCTTTACCTATGCTGGAAAAAGAAGGATTTACCCCTAGCTTGTTCTGATTCATAAGATAGTAAATTATATCGACTATCTTCCGGTCTACTTTGTCAGATGATTTTTCAAGAATATGTTTTGTTTCCTTCTCCAAAAGCTTCAGTTGTTTAGGATCAAATGCATTTTTATCAGCTAATAGGATAATGATGTTACTCCCAAAGTATGCTATCTCTCTTAATTCAGCTATGAATGTATAGAGCTCGTCAAATCCATTGTTTGCAGAAAGGAAATCCAAACTTCCAAGTAGTATGGCCGACTTATTGTCTATTTTTGAGATAAACTCCTTTAGATTATTGAGCTCAGCAGGAGCTGTTCTTGGCCCACCTTTCTTTGAGATCCAGTAATATTCAAAGTTAATATTGCCTATATCAAAATGTTCTTTCTCATCACGCGAGATTATTATGCCCCTATAGCCTACATCCACTAACTCCTTAAAGACTTCAAAAGGTATTGTGCTTGAATTCTCCTGTGAGAGATAGATGTTCCCCTCGTCAAGTTCGTATTTCAAAAGCTGTTTCTTTTATTTATTTTCTTTTTTATCTAACATTTTAACATTGGCCAGTTTCCCGATATAGATCTTAGGGACAAACACAGCATAGGAGTTTCCGAAACCTTTTGGTTCTTTGGTTAACGTTTCCAATATTTTATCTTCGTTGTCTTTGTCGAAGATCTCAACCTTTGCGACCATGTCCTTCCATTCTTTGAAGATCTGGACAGCGCCAGAATTACCGACTGCAAAGATTGGACCAACAAGCGTTTTTTTATCTTTATCAAACCGGATAGTTGCCATATTAATTAGTATTTGTATAATTGTCATTTAAATTATTTTCGTTACACATACCAAACCCATACCACAATAAGGCTTATATATGAATTATACATATATAATTATAACAAGTATAATGGAGGTAAGCGCATGAATAAGAAAGAGTTTGAAGCAGCAAAAACCACCATGAGGGAGGTTGTAAAAGCTCTGTCCCCAGAGGAACGGGCCGAGCTGGTCAAAGAGTACAGAAACGAGTTATTATGGGGCAAAAGGAGGCTATATTGAATGTGCAAGGTAAGGGATTTTGAGGAAGCTATCCAGCTCTATGGGTTGGAAAACGCATCCGTAATGATAGCGAAGCACGTCAGGTTCAGGGACAGGGATATCCAAAGGATCAGGAACAAGAAGGCAAGGCTATCGGAGGTGAAAGACAATGGAATATAGGTACATGGAAAATGATTTACAAGAAGCCAAGGCCACAATTTCCAAGCTTATTGAAGATGGCGAATCTTTCCAAGTCCATTGGGTTGATCTGGGCCTAACCCTGAATCCAGAAGCAAGATATCTCGAAATAATTATAGAGGAGGACTAAATGTCTAACTGTTCTGAATGTGGCATGGAGCTAATATGTCCAAATTGCAGACAGATGGAAAAGGGCCTATTTTGTGAGAACTGCAACAACCTGATCAAACACGCATCGCAATATGATATCTGTCCCGTTTGTGGATCTTCACTCAAAGTGAATTACTGATTTTATTTTAATTCTTTTTTACCCCATTTCTATTTTATGGATTTCATTTAGAATATTCACAATTGGAAATAAAATATATTTCTATCGTTCTAAGATTTAAAAATCGTTTTCCACAAAGTATATATAGTAGTAAGTTTAAAATGATGTGTGCGAGGGATTAAAATATAAGAACTTCGCATATGAAAATACAAAACTATATAAAGTATTTTGTGTAATAATATAGTATGTAGGTTTTATTTTTGCTACCTACAAACCGATTACCAAGACTACATATGAAGATGAACACAGTCGCTTTAGGCCCACACTTGAACAGTAACAAACTGATAGCGCATTCAGTCAGGAGGAAGTCCAACAGGGTAGTTTCAGATAAACAAGAGGAGCTGATTTATTGCAACAAGATCGGAATAAAATTTGTATTGAGATTTTGGATTTCTTGGTTTCCAATCCCGACAGAGAATTTACTGCTGCCGAGATTGTGAAAGGTGTAAACATTGGCAATAGCCAAACAATCCTTTGGTTAAAACAGTTGAGAAACCATATAGATCAGAAAAAGCCCTATTCTAAATTCTTCAAATATACACAACAGAGAAATGAAGTAACCCACCAAAAGCAATTCGTTTATCGATACGATGAAAACTAACTTACAGGGCCGAAGGGAAACAGATGAGTATAAAACCACTTAGCCAAAGCTCTAAAATATGGGTTGGCCAAAAAGGTAACAACACAATTGAAGATAATTCTAATTTTTATGAAGAGGATGATTACTCTGAAATACCACAAGAAGAGATAATCACAGAATCAACAATAGAGAATAATAATAATTACCCAGAACAAACACCCCCAAAGATGTCATTCTATCTGGGCGGGATAAAAATCACAAAACCATCAAAAGCTCTGGACATAACAGAACTATACGACCTAATCAAATCTGACAAATATAAGGCCAAAGTAGAAGAGATAAGAAATCAGGACACAAAGGATGTTAGAGACAAACTGAAAGCAAATCTCGATTATATAACACCGGCGGGGATATTTGAAGCGAGAAACAATGATAAGCTATCGGAATGCTCTGGGTATGCCCCTATTGATATCGACAACGTGGAATCAGGCCAGTTGGAAGATCTAAAAAACAAATTAAAAAATGATGAGTATATTACCCTTCTATTCACAAGCCCAAGCGGAAACGGATTGAAGGCGATCATCACCATACCACAGGAAAGAGAGAACTATTCGTTATATGTTGAGGGGTTCTATGACTATTTAGAAGGCAAGTATAATATTGAGCAAGACAATCTGGATAGGAGATCGGATATATCAAGGGCTTGTTATGTTAGCCATGATCCAGAGGCTTATCTAAATAAAAACAGCGAACTATTCTATCAAAAAAGACGTGTTTTAAAATCAAATAAATCGAAACAGAAAAGAGAACACATCATATTTGAATTATGGACAGAAGATTTCTTCCTAAACTATTGTTTGAATAACAAACTGCCGGAAGGGGAAAGACATACTGTTGTAGAAAAGAACATGGCCATCTGGCTAAGGGGTAGGGAGGACAGGGATGAAATAATAAAGCATTATTGTGAAATGCAGAATCAACCCATGCAAACATTCAACGGTTGGTTGGCCGGTGAGAAATACAACGAAGTCAATGCAAGAGAACTTGAAAAATTTATCAAAAGATACGACATAAAATACACAATCCCCGAAATAAAGAACAAATCAGATCTAATAAAACACGTTGCAGATAAACTCATTCTAAAACAAACAACAGAAGCAACAGAATCCATTGTAAAATATTTCAAGGACAGAAACAGGATATACACAACAAGGGATGATATATCTTCGGAAGTCTGGATATACAAAGACGGAATATATATCCCACAGGGAAAGACATTCATTACGGAGTTTGTAAGGGAAATAACAGAAAAGGCATTCACAACTTATTTCTGCAATCAAGTCATAGCAAAGATTGAAGCTGACACATACATTAATCAAGATGAGTTTTTCAATAAGTGGGACAAGGAAGAAATAATCATATTGAACGGAATACTCAATTTAAACGACAGGACACTTTCAGATTATACGCCAGACAAGATATTTTTTAATAAAATACCGGTTGTTTATGATCCTGAAAAGAGATGTCCCAATATAGAAGAACACCTCCAAACAGTCCTAAAATACAAGGAGGATGTCAAAGTAATTTACGAGATATTTGGATTTCTTCTATGGAAAGATTATTTTATTGAGAAAGCAATAATGCTGAGTGGCGGCGGAAGAAATGGTAAGGGAAAAACAGTTGAACTAATGAAGAGGTTTTTAGGTCCGGATAACTGCGCCAACATTCCATTACAGCAACTCGACAACGATCAGTTTGCTCTTGGTGAGCTTTTTAACAAGATGGCCAATCTGTCCCCCGATATAAGCTCAACTGCATTGGGGCACACAGGATATTTCAAAAGCCTTACTGGGCGGGATCTTATTTCTGCCCCAAGAAAGTTTCTGACAAGGGTTAACTTTGTCAATCATGCAAAGATGATCTTCTGTGCCAACGAGATACCTAAAACTTATGACACCTCTGAAGCATTTTGGAATCGGTGGGTATTGTTGGAGTTTCCTTATACATTCCTATCAAAAAAAGAATATGATTGCAGAAAGGAAAAAAAGGATCTGAAAATTGCAGATACTCAAATTATCCAGAAATTGACATCACCAGAAGAGATGAGTGGGTTATTAAACAAAGCACTTGACGGACTTGACAGGATCAGGGGACAAGGCGATTTTTCATACTCAAAAAACACCGAAGAAGTCAAGAATATGTGGATAAGAAAGTCTGACAGCTTCATGGCTTTTTTTATGGATTGTTGTGAAAAAGTGAATAACGACCACACATTCAAAGATGATCTCGGTCAGGCCTATTCTCTTTATTGTGAAAAGAGAGAATTGAAACAAAGGGGGAGTGTTGCAATAAAAAACACACTCTCAATGCTCAATATCTGGGATGAAAGGAAGGCCGATGGAGTCGATGACGATGGAAAAACCAAATACCGTTGGGCATGGTGTAACATACGGGTATTGACGGATGAAGAGCAGAAAAAGAGGGAACAAACACTATTACAAGGTGAAAAACCATGATTTCTGTAAAGACTGTAAGGACTGTAAGGGTTTTTCAAGTCATAAGGAAAAATAATCTTTTCTATAGAGTCAAAAAAGCCTTACAAACCTTACAAACCTTACAAACCTTACAATTTTGGAGGTGTAATTATGGAAGAATCTGAAAATGAAGGAATTAAAATTAAAGTCGAAAAACAACCAAAAAGAGAACCTGAAAAGGATCTCAAATACTATGTTGAAGAAAACAGGAAGGAAATGAAGAAACCAATAAAGAAGGGGGTAAAATAAGATGATAAAAAAAGAACCAATTTATGGTAGGTCAGGGCCGGTTGAAGGCAACGATATCAACAGCTATATAGCGTTTGAAGTATGGACTGCCGATGGCGATGACCTTCTGGAAGATGGGTTTAATTGCAAGGGTAAATTCGGGCTATACCAAGACAACGATCAGGAAACTGATCTGGCAATTTTTGTTTCAAATAATGAGGATGAGGTCAGGAAACTGGCAGATGAATTTATTGAAGCAGATAGGGAATATGCAGAGAATCACAAAGCAAAGCCTAAACCTCTAACTCTTCTTGACGTGTCCCATGATCTAACCTATGAAGAAAAGGCCAATCTGTTGATCAATCACAGGAAGGAAATTATTGAGGAAAGAAAGAAGTCCAAAAAATGATTTATTTTTTTTACATTAATGTCCTATTTAGAACATATTATATGGGTTAATGGGTGGTAAAATTATAGCTCTCTCAACACCTCTTTGGCACACAGTTTTGGCCCTATTTGTAGGGGTTGCCCTTTTGTTTTGTCTTGCAGTTACCACGCCCAAAGATACCAAAATAACGGATGATCAAAATGGAAAACCTACAAGTAGAGCTGACCAAAATATGCGGGGAAATGAAACTATTGAAAAAAGCAATTCACACAATAAGAGAGGAACGGGAAGCATTGGCGATCTGTTTTCAGAAAAGGAATTGCAAAAGATCCGATGGCAAATAAGCTGGTTAAATAACTGGTGTGGGGCTTACAAAAGTAAGAATAGGGGAATGTGCCGCCAACCAAGAAATTGGAAAGGGAATTGCTTCAACGGGCGATGCAAATTCCATTCTGGAAAAAATGTACATGGCCCGATATCAAAACAAGGAAGAAGGAATCAAATGTTAAGCAGATTAACAAGTGGTGAAAAGAGTAAATTGAGTAAGGATGTGTTCAACCAAGATGAGCTTGTGTTGTATCAGGAAGCTTTTGATTATTTGAAAGGGAACTATGATATATCCGACGTTGGAGCTGACCAACTGGCTATTCTGTTTGTTTATCAGAAATGCTATCTTATACCAAAACTACAAGATGGTATGGCGGTTGATCTTGTCCCAGTTTCAGAGATGATAAGGCGTTGGTGTAATGAGCTGAAATTAACCCCGAAGTCCAGAGAGGGATTTGAAGTATCACCCACTCTGCTTTGGGGGGCAGCAGTTGAAAGATTATACCGGCAGCAAGAGGAAGAAAAAAAGAAACAGGAACAAAATAAAGGAGATAATGGCTTATGAGAATTGAAAAAATCAAAGTGGGCCGATGGACTGTCCCTATATTTGAGATGCTAATCTGCGAACCCAACAACGATCCAAAAGTTAGACAAACTGGAACACATAAAGAAGGACTGTTTGGCCTTAGATATAGCTATGAATTTCATGAGCAAATGCCCAAGCCTAATGAATATGTCCCTGATGTGATATTTGCGGTTTCAGACGATAAGTTTGAATTGCAGAGATTGATAACCCAGATAGCAGAAGAGAAGGATTGGTTATAAAATGGAGGACAAGCCGAAAACCCACAAGCAAGTCATGGATGGGATTGTAAATACGGATGTATCTGACCACCGGAAGCTCATGGGTAATTTTGTAGATGGCCCTAAAAATGAACCCAGCTTGGCGGACATGATTGCAGATAAGCCAGACAAAGAGCATAATAGAATTATGGTCGAGTTAAAAACAAGGCCAAACACCAAACATAAAAAAATAATGGACTCATTGAAGGGATAGCTTTTGAATTTTAAAAAGAACAAATTTGAAGTTTATCGGGATCTCCAGTTGAATGGTGTCTGTTGGTTCGTGCTGCCCAAGTGTCCCTTATGTGGGGCTAAGCATTGCTTTCTATCTGATGGGGCGGACCTGAACACAAAGGTTAGGGAGGAGTTAGCGCCATGCAATCCAAGAAAGACGATAAAAATTCAATACAGAGGAAACAGCTACGAAGGTAAGGGAATGATCATGATGCCAGTTGAGATTTGGAGGTAAAAAATTATTTTTTTCTTTTAATGTTTTTTTAGGACAACACAAAACCGAAGGGATATCGATGCGACAGAAAAGGAAATGCGGAAGGCCGAGTATGTTCGATGACAACCAGAGAAGGTTTATTTTTGAACAATTGGCCGCCGGAAGATCAGCTTGGCAGATCGCAAAGAACTGGCAAGGCGAGGTCATTGAGCAAAATATATCCTATTACAAAAACAAATTCAAAAAAGATATTATTATGATTGAATGGATGTTCAATATTGGCATGGATTAAAATAAACAACACTAAAAAAGAATAGAACAGAATAAAAAATAGGGACAAAAAATAAACTAAATTTAGTATCCAAATGCAACCCAATATCCCGAAGCATTGGCCGGTGTTACGACTGTAACATGCGCCCCGCATGGGAAGCTTTCATTAACAACAGGGACAGTTGCCGAAGCAGTCGCCCCAGAAATATCCAATTTTATAAAAACGCATTGGGCCAGAGCAGTATCAATATCCCCGCCGGTTGAACCGTCATCGTTTGCCCACTTTCCATAATGCATCCGCAACGCCCTACTTACAGCTTGGCCAATAACCCCAGAGTCGATATAACCGACTTCACTTGTAAACGTCATTTATTCACCTGTTTTAACTCATTCTTTGTGTTCACTATTTGAAAAATAAAAAAGAAAAGGCATTGTCGGATGCCAACCGCCCCCAGAGGGAACACGACAGAATTGAAGTGCCAGTAACCGAAGGGAATTCAGATATCAGCAATTCATAGTATTATAATAACCCAAAATAACTTTTATATTTAACCAAAAATATTAATTTGGTAAGTTAGTTTAACCTTTTGTTAGGTTATTATCCTATCCTTTTCGCAACTGATACCCAATCAGGGATTAAATATTTATACCTAAAAAGCAAAAATACCAATGGCGTATAGATAGTAGTCTATTCCCTCACAACACGAAAAAACACCAATCCCAAAGATTAACAAATAATACTAAAAAAAGGCATAAATTCATAAAATATCCCTAACTTACTTTTATTACTTGCGCATATTTAATGAAAAAAAGTGCGGGGGAAGGGATTTGAACCCCTGGACCCCTGCGGGAATAGATCTTGAGTCTATCGCCTTTAGCCATGCTCGGCAACCCCCGCGTAATGGAAAGTTGATTATGGGGGTATAAAAAGGTTTCTAAGTCTTAGTTAGATTTTTTGAGATGTAATAAAATCTTGTAAGGACAGTAATATAAACAACGATAAGTAGCACATAAAGCCCTAACTCTAAATTGATAAAGGAAAACACAAATATTATTAGTATCCTCTCTGCCCTCTCCCCAATTCCTATACCCATCACTTTTACTCCAAGAGCCTCTCCTTTAGCACGCATATAGCTTATTAGATAGGCCCCTATCATTATAATAAAGCAAATGGTAAGATCATATGACAATCCAATTCCTAAAAGTACAATTCCATCTCCTATCCTGTCAAATGTCGAGTCTAAAAAGCCACCTAAAATTGTTGTTCTATTGGTATACTTTGCAACTGAACCATCAACTAGATCAAAAAATCCTGATAAGGCAAGTATAATTGCACCAATATGTGCTAGACCCAGATAATAATAATACCCTGAAAAGAATACAACAATTAAACTGATAGTAGTTATAATATTTGGTGGGAGAAAACTAAAAATCCGCCCTATTAAATTAACAATTGAGATAAATGACTTATTCTTACGGATGTCATTGAGCATGCCATTTGGATAAATTAAGCATATTTAAACCTTTTTTATCTATAGTGCTTTGTTGCATGATTTCAGCCAAACAATATCATCCCTAATCTGTTCCTTCTTATACACTTACTGTTGCAGCTTGTCATAGGGTTTTGGACCATATTTTTGTTTATTTGAGTTCCGCTCTTTATCTCAAAAAGCGTTTAATAATCAAAAAAATGCAATACAGCTCCATATTGAAATATTTTTCATTTATGGTGCCACTTGTTTAGCACTATGGAATTAGAAGAGTTTAATTTCTTGTAATATAATTATTCGACCATATCTTGTCTTTAACCTACTTTTATAGGTACAATCATTGTTGATATTATAAATAGGATTATTGCAATTCCAACCATAATCCAATGCTTTTCATCCAAAGGGGTTATCTCATTCATCGAGCCAGGATGCCCCCTATATGCTAAATAAAGTCCAATTATCCCCCAAAGACTCCAACCTGCCCATGTGAATATCCCAATGAAAAAAAGAGATATTGCAACAATAAATGAGAGATACCTGTGGTATATGGGTCCTAGTACTGCTCTCGCAATGTGGCCTCCATCAAGTTGGCCCATTGGGATTAAATTCAACATAGTTACAAAAATACCGGCCCACCCAGCAAATGCAACTGGATGAAGGTATAGAGAATATCCTTCGGCCACATTTACAATTGAATTTGCGATTAATTGAAATATGAGTGGCTCTCCCAAAAACAATGAACTTTCGCCAAAAACTGTAATCGGAACAATTGGTGAAAGCATGACCCCCACAATTGTTATTGGTATGGCCACCAATATACCTGCAAGTGGGCCCGAAAGACCTAATTCAATTGCACTATTTTTGTCTGGAATAAATGATCTTATGTTTATTACTGCCCCCATTGTACCTAGTATAAAAGGTGCGGGTATGAAATAGGGTAATGTTGCATCAACACCATTTTTTCTTGCAATAAGGTAGTGCCCCATTTCATGTGTTCCCAAAATTAGCATTATAGAAAAAGAAAAAGTTATGGCACCAACCCAGGGATTTGTTATAAATCCATACTCAATATGTGGTACAGCCATAAAATATCCCGCAATAGTAGTTGAAATAATTGTTAATAAAAATAAAATCAGATTTTTCTTATATGAGAACCCTTTTTTTGGTGGGGAAGATCTAAGTATTACAAACAGTTTTTCTTTTTCTCTTCGTATAAACGGGTAAAAGTTGATCTTCTCGAAGGAAGATATTACTTCTTCAGGGGTTTTATAAAGCTCATCTATATCAAAAAAGACAGAGTAATTATCTGTTTTAATATTTCTATAAACAAAATTCTGATTTGCAACATTAATTATCTCTTGTAATTGTGTGGGTAGATCATTTTTTTCCTGAGCTATAACTATTGATTGGCATGATGGACATCTATCATAACTCTTTTCTTCCGCCAGTAGATACTCTTTAAATCCACATCTCTCACACTCTAAGACTTTTACCATAAGGAATGCTTATTCAGATAATATATAAAATTACCCCAATATGCAAAAACTTATTTATTCAAGTTCTTAAGTTACTATGGGATAACATGGACACATACATAATTGATTCAAATTGTAAGTATTATGGTCTTGATACCGATATTCTTATGGAAAATTCAGGGAGGGGGGTGGCATCAGAAATTGAGAAACGATTTGGAACAAAAAACAAAATAGCTATTTTCTGTGGGCTTGGTAATAATGGGGGAGATGGATTTGTTTGTGCGAGATATTTGTCTAAAGAGAATAGAGTTACAGTATACTTAATTGGAGATCCAGTAGACATTAAAGAAGGAGCTGCACGTTTAAACTGGAATCTACTTACACACTTAAATATTGAAAAGATACTACTTAAAGACTCTTCAGATATAGAAAAAATAAGATCGGATTTTGAAATTTATGTTGATGCTATTTTTGGTGTTGGAGTCAAAGGAACACTTAGGCGCCCATTTTCTGATGTTATCAACAGAATAAACGAGATCAATGGAATTAAAGTATCAATTGATGTGAGCTCTCCATATTTTATATCAAATGTTGTTATATCTCTGCACACACCAAAAGAAGGAGCTACAGCGGTAATTGATATAGGGATACCAAAAGAATTCAATAACTTTACTGGCCCTGGATATGTAAATAAGCTTAATTTTAGGGCAAGCGATTCCCACAAGGGGGATAACGGTAGAGTACTAATAATTGGTGGATCGGATGAATACCATGGGGCGCCAATATATTCCTCTATTGCAGCATCGTATTTGTCAGATTTAGTATACGTTGTATCGCCGAACAAATGTGCCAAAATAATAAAGTCTTATTCTCCTGATTACATAGTTTATTCTACTGAAAAAAGGAATTTTGTTTTAGAAGATGTTGAATACCTAAAGGCTCTTTCTGAAAAAGCAGATTCAATACTCGTAGGTGTTGGCATGGGACGATGTAAGGAAACTATTGAAACTGTTATAGAGTTTATGAAAAGTATCACTTGTAAGAAGATTGTAATAGATGCAGACGGGCTTTTTGCTGTTAAAGGAAATCTCGAAATCTTAAAGAAAAACGATGTATGTATAACGCCCCACCTCTCTGAATACAGATTGTTGTTTGGCGAGCATTTAACTGAAGAAAATATATTAATTAACTCTGAAAAATATAATATTAAAATAGTGGCTAAAGGCGAAATAGATTTAATCTCTGATGGAAAAAGAATCATTAAAAACTTTACTGGAAACGCTGGTATGACTACAGGTGGAACTGGAGATATTTTATCAGGATTAATAACTGCTTTTTCTAATAAAGGTACAATACTAGAAGCTGCATGTGCAGGGACATTCTTAAATGGCATAGCAGGAGATATAACATCTGAAGAAATGGGTATGAATTTTAGAAGCTCTGATATGCTTCAAAGAATACCGGAGGCTTTGAAGTTCTGTAGAAAATATTAGAAAAATTTTAATTGACTTCAGCTCCGTCCTTCTTATAGTATAATTTATTTTTTTAATTCATTTTTAATATAATTGACTATTGCTTTAGCCCAAAGTTGCGCCGCATCTGGTCCATTTGCAGTTATTATGTTCCCATCTATTACAACATCTTTGCTATCGAAGATAACGCTTTCTTTATCGAAGATATCTTTATCTCCCCATACAGTCGCTTTTTTATTTTTTAATGCCCCAGCTCTGGCCATAATATTTGGCGCATAGCATATTCCTCCTAAGAGAGGTATCTTTCTTAAGGCATCTTTTATATAGCTATGAAGTATCTTGTCATCGGCAAGACTAAACGTTCCTGGACCACCTACTAAGAGAAAAGCATCATAATCGTCTATTTTGATTTCATCTATTCCTTTTACTTCAATTATTTTTCCAAATTTGCTCAAAGCAGTTCCACTATTATGAGAAACTACCGTAACACTATACTTATTTTCCTCAAACAATGATTTTGGGATAAAAAGCTCCTCATCCCTAAATCCTTCTTGTGCAACCCACATCAAAATACAAATCATATTATCCCCCGAATATAAATTATATTGATATTATATCGTACCCTTCTTCCATATACTTTGCCATGCTAGGATGGCCAAATAATTCATCACAAAGAGCTAAGCCTTGTTCCTCTGCTTCTCCAATAGTTCCACTTTTTGTTGCACATGCCTTACAAACACAGCTTATTAATCCTTCTTCTTTTGCTTTTGTGTAATAATAATGAAGTGGATTATTAGCTTCATTTAGTTTTCCAATAAGACTTGTAGCAGAGCCTTCGATAATAAGTTTTACATCATAACCCTTTGCATGAAACTCAAGTGTATTTATCAGTGCATGTATTACACACATTGGATCCCCATTAAACGCAAATATTGCTACTTTTCTTTGAATCCAAAATTCTACCATCATATCACCTTTAATTAATATACTGGGATATACCAAATATAAATTTTGCCTTAACTAACTACTGTAATTATCATATTTTTTGATTATATTGGTATAGAAATCACTTCAAATGGCAAATAAAGGGATACAGTGCTAACTTAAAGGAAAAACAAGATTATGGAAAAATATAAATGTGTTTTAAAAAAATTATGAAAAAAGAAAAGATTAAAAATCTTTTCTTAAATTAATTTCCTCTACCCTTATAACGTATCTTTTTTAAGGGCCCTTCGTAATAAATTTCTACTTCTTCATTTAGGTATTCGTAAAGATACCTTTCAACAGTACTTCTTGGTATGTCTGTATCGTTAACAAGTTCCTGAATGAAGTAATCCCTTCCGCTATTTAGTTTTTGTTTTAGAAGAACCCTTAATTCATTGATACGTTTTTCTCTAGTTTCAAATTGTCTTCTCCATCCCATATTTTTTCACCTTTTAGTGCTAACTACCATCACTCAAATGTTAGTTATTAATATTGATAATCATTAGTATATAAATCTTTTGGTTATATAGACTAACATTAATGTCATTAATATATCAAATGGTGTTATATATAAGTAAAATATTGGATTTCATTAATTTAAATTAGTTAATTATATCAAAAATAAGGTCAACCGAAATATTTATATAACAATGAATATATATTCGTTTGGTGAGTAAAATGTGGGGAAGAACATTACCTAGGGGATTTCGCACATATCGCGGAAGAAATCTATACTACCCAGAATACAGAATTGCAGGTCTAGGAAGGGGCCGAGGTGGTCTTGGAAGAGGGCTATGTGCATATCTGGTAGGATCTGAGTTTTTTAAAGAGGGAATAATTTCCAAAGAAGAAGAGAAAAAAATTCTTGTGGATAACATAGATCTCTTAAAGAAAGAGATTCAGCAGTTAGAAGCAAGATTAAATAAAATTTCAGAAGAAGTTGAGTAAATGGCGGGATATCGCTATGGTAGGGGCCCAGAGGGAGAGTGTATCTGCACTAAATGCGGGCATAAAGAGCCGCATGTGAGAGGAATTCCGTGCTTGGACAAAAAATGCCCTAAGTGTGGGTCCACAATGATAAGAGACTTGCAGGGATTATAATGAAAGTAGCTATATCTTCAACAGGAACGGAAATAGACTCGGAAGTAGATCAAAGATTTGGAAGATGTAATTATTTTTTAATTTTTGATGATAAAACAAATAATCTTGAAGTATTTCCAAATCCATCTGCATCTACTTCAAATGGATCTGGCATAGAGACTGCTAAAAATTTAACTAAGAAAGGAATTAAGGCAATAATATGTGGAAACATAGGCCCAAATGCATTTCAAGTTTTAGATGCAGAGGGGATAGATATTGTAAATGGATTCAAAGGAACTGTAAGAGAAGCCATTAAAAATTTTAAAGAAGGCAATTACTCTAAAGCTTCTTCACCTAACGTCAGAACACATTCAGGTATAATGAGGTGATGATTAAATGAAACTTTGTTTTCCGACAAATGGATATGCAGGAATTTATGAGTCAATAGGTGAGCATTTTGGGAGAACGCCAACCTATACAATATATGACATAGAGTCTAATAATATAAAAATAGTAGATAATTCCAGTGAACATATGGGAGGAATAGGATATCCCCCTGAAATCATGAAAAAAGAAAAAGTCGACATTCTAATATGCAAAGGTTTGGGAAAAAGAGCTCTAGGTATGTTTGTTGATTATGGAATCGATGTATATATCGGAGCAACCGGAACTGTTGAGAGGTCCATATCTGACTATAAAAACATGAAATTAAAAAAGGCCACGTTTAGTGATTCATGTAGCGAACATAAATTTGGTGACCACAATAAAGGAAATTGTCACCATTAATTTTCTTTCCTAAATAGTGAGAAGATGATACTTTCAATAGCAAGTGGCAAAGGAGGCACAGGTAAGACTACAGTATCCGTTAATTTGGCATTGAGTCTAGGCCAAGTTCAATTGATAGATTGTGACGTCGAAGAACCAAATGACAATATTTTTATCAAAGCCGATATAGAAGGCAGTCAAGATGTTAGCGTAGAGATACCTCAAATTGATCCTGAAAGATGTTTAAATTGTGGGGCATGTGCAAATTTTTGTAACTTTAATGCAATAGTTGATCTCCCTTCTGGAATAAAGATATTCCCAAGTTTATGCCATTCTTGTGGGGGGTGTAAACTAGTATGTCAAAATGATGCCATAAGTTGGAAAGATAAAAAAATTGGATATATAAGAAGAGGAAAAAAGGACGATATTTTATTTTATGATGGATTTTTAGATGTTGGAGAAAGTCGACCGACACCCATAATAAAGTCACTAAAATATCAAATAGGAACAGATATTGACACAATACTTGATTGTCCACCTGGAACCTCTTGCTCATTTCTTGAAACGGTAAATGGATCTGACTTTTGTATCCTAGTCACAGAACAAACTCCTTTTGGATTCAATGACCTAAAGATAGCTGTAGAAGCATTGAAAAAAATGGATATACCTTTTGGAGTTGTAATTAATCGTGATGGAATAGGTGACGATGAAATTGAAATCTTTTGTAAAAAAGAGACGATTCCTATATTACTCAAAATACCTTATAATAAAGATATTGCGAAGTTGTACTCTAAAGGAGAATCATTTATAGATTGTTTTCCTGAAATATCTAGGCAGCTTGTTTATACTTTTTATAGTATTAAGAGCATGATAACATGAAGCAGATTGCTATAGTTAGTGGCAAAGGGGGAACAGGTAAGAGTTCATTAACATTAGCCTTTTCATCTTTGGCTAAAAATGTGGTCATTGCAGATTGTGACGTCGATGCCTCAAATCTACATATAGTTTTGAATCCAACATTATTAAAAACTGAAGAATTTATAGGTTCAAAAATAGCCCATGTGGATAAAAATAAGTGTACAAACTGTATGCAGTGCTACTTTGGATGTAAATTTGGTGCAATTTCTAAAAAAATTGAAATAAAAGAATCGTTTTGTGAAGGCTGTGGCGTATGCCGTTTAGTCTGTCCTGAAAAAACTATAACTATGAAAGACAGAATATCTGGTTACACATATATATCTGAAACACGTTTTGGACTTTTGTCACATGCATTTTTAAAACCTGGTGCCGAATCTTCTGGAAAACTAGTAAACGAAGTAAGGAAAAATGCAATAGAGCTTTCAACTAAGAATAACAAAGATCTAATACTTATTGATGGGCCACCCGGAATTGGATGCCCCCTAATCTCTACCATCACAGGGGTTGATCTTGCTGTTGTTGTAACAGAACCTACTTTTTCCGCCATTCAAGATCTCAAAAGAGTATTTGGGGTCAATAAACACTTTGGAGTCAAATCTGTAGTATGTATAAATAAATCTGATATTAATAATTTCAACACTTCAAAGATTAAAGAATACTGTACACTCAATGATATTGTAGTTATTGGTGAGTTACCTTATGATCCAATTGTAAACTCTGCAATAGTATCGCGCAAGACACTACTTGAAATTTCAGATTCGCCACTTTCATCTAAAATAATTGAAATATGGGAAAAAATTCTGGATGAAATAAATTGGTAAAATGGAGCTAAATAGTAAAATTATTTTTGATCTGTGCTTTTAAAAAATTAAAAACAAACTTTAGCTTGAAATGCTCTTAGTTTCGATTCAGTTGATCTAGGAATGTTGAAATGAATTCAATCTTTTAGAAGAAATTCATCTAGTACGTCTTTTGCCTTTTCTCTGTTTTCTTGGTGTTTTGTGATAAATTTAACAAGTTTCTCACTTAACAGATTTTTACACTCTCCGCAGAATACCTCTCCACTCTTACATCCATCGTGTATTTCCTTTATCTTTTGATTGTCCTCTTCAAAAATGAAATATAGATACTGGTAGATTGTACATACCCCAGGATTGCCACCTTTTTCTTTATGTTCTTTTACGGTCTGGCCACCGCCAGTAAAAGCTCTTTTTATTTTTTTATCTACCTCTTTTGGAGGATCAATTGAAAAAATTGCAGTATCGCCCTTTGATGCTGACATTTTACCACTTGGGCCTTCTAAACCGGGAAGGAACATATTGTGTATTGCAGCAGGCTTATAATAGCCTAGTTTTGGTGCAACATCACGTGCAATCCTCCAATAAGGATCCTGATCAATGGCTGCTGGAATTAAAACTGGAACATTATGCCCTTTTAAGATTGAAGGTAAAAAGCAAGGTGCAGTCTGGACAGACGGAAAAAACATTATACCAATATTAGTTGAATTCTTAAATCCAAAGACTGCCTTTGCTGTAGATGTCGTTACATTTTTTGCAACCTGTATCGATATTTTATACATAGTTTTAGCATAATCTATATTGGAAAATATAAAAGTTTTTTTGGGATCAAATCCTAAAGCTATTACATCAAGTGCATTTTCATAGGCAAAAGTATGTGTTTGTTCAAGTGTCAAATCTGGCCTCATCAGGAATTTTTCATCATCAGTCATCTGAAAATAAAACTCACAATCAAATTTATCTTGAAGCCATTTACAGAATATCCAAGGAATTAGGTGTCCAATGTGTGTATGACCAGAAGGCCCCCTTCCGGTGTAGAGTGCAAATTTTTCTCCATCTTCATATTTTTTTAAAATCCATCCAAGGTCTCTGTGTGAAAAGAATAATTTTCTTTTAAGGAAGGGATGCAAATCCCCTGTATATTTTTTTATTGTAGTTAATAATTCATCAGTAAGAACATCAGTACCAAATTGTTTAATGAGCTTATTATAGTCAATTTCTCCCTCAACTTCCCAAGGAGTGACAACTGATTCGTCCATAGTATCAGAATAACCTGATTTTACTGCTTTTTAAATTTAATCTTTCCTTATTTCCTTTCTTTGTGCCATCCTATAACTACATATGACAAGAGTTTTTCCGGATAACATATCATCAAGCTCTGCATCACCGGTGTCAACAAGTAAAAATGGCGTATTTTCAAGTTTTTGTGGTGTTGCTATGATTATAATATTGTCTTTCCCGATTTTTCTTAAAATCTGGCTCGAAATCTGCTGATTTCCTCTGCCAAAAACAAATCCCTGTGCACCAATAGGGCTTACTATGATCTTTACACTTTTTTCATTTTTAATAAGATTTAAAATGTTTTTTTCATTAACATCACTTGCAATCAATTTTTCATCTTTTATCAAGTCTACTCCAAGTATAGTCTTTTTTATACCCATTACTTCTGCAATTTTTGCTGTTGTAGATCCGGCACCAACAATATATAGTGACCCATCAGACATAAATTCGCTAGCAAAAACTGCTATGCCTTCCTTTGCCATTTCTTCATCGTGACCCTCAAACAAAGACTTTGCATCTTGAATCAAGTGAGGAATATAAGGTGTTTTTAAATAACCATATAATTTCATCTTAAATTTATCTGCCCTATAACTCTCTTCATCTATATCCAATACATCAGAATCTTTATATTTCGAACTACCATCTAAAAATGCTTTAAGAATATCTGCTGCTGCTTTAGGATTAATTGCAAATACAGATGAAAACATTTTTACTCCTGCAGGAATTCCAATTACAGGTATTTCTGTAGCTACTGCTTCATATATATCTCTTGCAGTTCCATCACCACCACAGAATATAATTATCTCAACTTTTCTCTTTTTGAATTCTTCAATTGTCTTTAGAGTATCTATCTTACTTGTTAATCCATTAACTGAATACACTACTTCATATTGAAGCCCCTTGTTTTTTATTGGGTCTTCTCCCATCTCACCAGAAGGAACTAAAAACAATGTATCTTTTATATTGCCGAGAGACTCAAGGAATATTTCAGCTCTTTTTGATGATACTTTTTCAGCACCAAGCGCTAAAGCTTTTTCATAGAGGTCATCTGTTCCTTTTAATCCCACTGATCCCCCCATCCCGGAGATAGGATTAATTAATAATCCAATAGTTTTCATCATATCACAAAAATAAAAAAAATGGAGGATTAATCCTCCGTTATTTTTGGAAGTTTTTTAAGCGACTGTTTTACAAGTTCTGTAGGATATTCAAAGTCTGTTAGTTTTCCGTGAAGGTATAGTTCATAGGATTTAAGATCAAAGTGCCCATGCCCACTTGCATTAAATAAAATGACCTTTTCTTCTCCTGTCTGCTTACACTTTTTAGCCTCTTCTACTACAGATTTTATTGCATGTGCTGTTTCTGGTGCCGGTACATGGCCCTCAGTTTGTGCAAAAAGCATTGCTGCTTCAAATACTTCTGTTTGGTAGTAAGCTTGGGCTTCTATAATGTTTTGATCTTTGAGTGCACTTACTATCGGTGAAGCTCCGTGATACCTTAATCCTCCTGCATGAATACCTGGAGGAATAAAGTCATGACCTAGGGTGAACATTTTTGCAATTGGGCCTAGCTTAGTAGAATCCCCATAATCAAATGCATAGAGACCTTTAGTTAAGGTTGGGCATGATTGCGGTTCAACTGCTATAACTCTTAAATCCTTTTTATCTCCTTTTAATTTGTCATGTAAGAAAGGAAAAGAGATGCCGGCAAAATTGGAACCCCCTCCAACACAGCCAATTACTATGTCAGGATACCTCTCTTCCATTTTAAATTGCTCTTTTGATTCAAGACCGATTACAGTTTGATGCATACAAACATGATTTAAAACACTCCCAAGAGAGTATTTTGTATCTTCGTGGGTGGCCGCATCTTCAACTGCTTCAGAAATTGCAATTCCAAGACTTCCTGGATGCTCGGGATTTTCTTTTAGAATAGATCTCCCTGCATTAGTCTTATTACTTGGGCTTGGAAATACCTCAGCACCCCATAAATGAATAAGGTTCCTCCTATATGGTTTCTGCTCATAACTTACCCGCACCATGTAAACTCTACATGTTATATCAAATAAGCTCGTAGCATAACTTAGTGCAGATCCCCACTGGCCTGCACCAGTTTCAGTTGTTATAGTTTGTGTACCTTCCTTCATATTGTAGTAAGCTTGGGGTACAGCTGTATTTGGTTTATGGCTGCCTGCAGGAGAAACTCCTTCCCATTTAAAGTATATTTTTGCAGGTGTTTTAAGTGCCTTCTCAAGCCTTATTGCTCTGTAAAGCGGAGAAGGCCTCCATACTGCATAAATGTCACGTATTTCTTGTGGAATATCTATCCATCTTTCTTGCGATACTTCCTGTTTTAATATTTCCATTGGAAATAGAACTGAAAGTTCTTCCAATGTGGCCCGTTTTAAAGTTCGTGGGCTATATACTGGTGGCAGAGGTTTTGGTAAATCTGCCTGAATATTATACCATCTTTTTGGCATGTAGTTTTCGTCCAAAAATATTTTGGTTTTTTCCATGTTTATCCTCCCGTTATTTCATTAATGTTTATAAAATATTTAATCTAATAAAAAAACTTCTAAAGATTTCTAGATGTTTATTTTATATATAAATTCCTATGAGTAAGCGTAAACCTAAATGTAGGTTCGCTTAGTATCGCCACCACCAAAATCTAAGAAAAGAGTCTTTTTTGACCATTTTGTTTGCATTGGATGGCTCTATGCTCATAGTACCAAACACTAAGTTATAAATCCCTATATAAGTCTTTTTGTTATGGATTTGTTACATGATTTAAGCCAAACAACATTTAATTCAATTCTTCTTTTAGTTTTACACCAGTCGTTATTGCTTGTCATAGCGTTTGAATATATTTTTGCCCGTTTTAGCCCCCCTCTTTATACCAAAAGTGTTTGTGATCAAAAATGCAATACTCATCATATTAAAGTACTTTTAATTTATGGCGTTATTTTTTAGTGCTGATCCCTATAATTAGATAGATTTAAGTTTTTTAGTCTATTTATACAACAACAGGCACCCCATTACACTTCCAGAAGATATATAAGTAATATTTTAATAATTATATCGATGAAGATATTAGTAGGCTCTAAAAATCCTGTAAAGATTGATGCTACAAGGGAAGCATTCTCTTGTTACTATAAGGATATAGAAGTAGAAGGGATTGAAGTGAATAGTTCAGTTCCTACTCAGCCAATAGACGAAGAAACATTTGAAGGCGCTGAGCATCGTGCCAAAGTTCTAAAAATTTTTAATGAAAAAGCCAGAATAAATGCATCTTTTTTTGTAGGTATTGAAGGCGGAATTATCAATATTTATTCTAAGTGGTTTGGTATAGGGGCTGTATGTATAATGGACGACAAAGGCAACTCTGGATTTGGGGTTTCCCCAATGTTTGAAATATGGAATGATGCTATAGATGAGCTATTAGATGGAAGTGAACTTGGGGATGTAATGGCTGAACTAACTGGTGATATTGACATAAAAAGAAAGGGTGGGGCCATTGGTTTTTTAACTGAGGGAGTTGTTGAAAGAAAGGAACTATACGTATCTGCACTTAAACTAGCTATCGTCCCATTTTTGAAAAAAGATCTCTACTTTTAGCAGTATTTTCTTAGTACTTACAAAGAAGTTATAAAGTTAAAAAAGTAATCTACTTTGATGAATAAGCAAAAGCATATAGTTGTTTACGGATATTCAGAATCAGATGTATTGAAATTAAAAGAATTCATCGACACCAAACTTGACGTGAATTTACAAATAATTTCTGCTTCTGGGAAGGAAAATATTAAAGTAGCAGATATTATTGAAAGGAATGAGAATCCTTTTTTTGAAGAAAAAGTAGAAAAAGTTTTGATGCTTCTGGATTTTACAGATGGGGAGATAAGGTATTTATTGCATAATTTTTCTACCATCAACATTCCAAAGCCCTTGTTTTGTGCTTTGACTGAACATAATTTTGAATGGACTTTTGATAAGTTGATCTTAGACCTCATGGAAGAAAGAAAATATTTTGAAGAAAAGCGAAAATCTGAAAGAAGTTGTTAATTATGGAACTAACTGAAATGCCAAATATCGGAAAAGAAGGGAGTAAGAAACTCATTGCAGCCGGTATAAATACACCTGAAGAACTAACTAAGATAGGCAGCAAAGAGGCATTTATCCGAATAAAATCTATTGATGACACCGCATGTTTTAGCATGCTTCAAGCATTGGAAGGTGCGATCCGTGGCATCAGGTGGCATCACTTGCCAGAACCCATAAAAAAAGATTTGAAAATATTTTTTGATTCATTAAAGTAAGTACTAATAAGCATAGAAATAACTAGAAATAATAACATACCTAGTTCTGATCAACAAAATAGATTATAATAATATTGACTATTAGTCAAGTGTTAACGACATTATTAAAATTAATAATTAATTTTATCTTGTGCTTTTAATTCTAAAATATACGAGCTCATTCTACCTTTGATTTTCTCTGAATTTTCAAGAATTTCTTTTTTAATATATTCATTTTTGTAGACTGGATTTTTAGGAAATTCTAGTTTATTTTTTAACAAAGAAATATCCGTCATGCTACCTTCAAATCGTCTCTTTGATATTTTTTGAAATTCGAGTATTTCAGAAGTGAGTGATTTTCCAAGCTTTGAGCCATAAAACTTTTGCCAGGGAAATTTAGTAATACCATTTGAGCCTGCCATTAACAGTGGGCCGACAAGAGCTATCCTATCCGACCAAATTCCTGTGATAATCTCAATTTCTGGGAACATAATCCTTGTTTCAGATACAACATCAATATAGTACAAAGAAGGGGGCGACACAAAATTTTCAAAGGGCGTTCCTTTGTGGGGATTTAAAGAATAAAATGTAATCCTATCTATTTTGTAATTTTTAATTATATCAAAAAGATTTGCAAGATCTTCTCTTTTTTCACCAACACCTAGTATTATAGTGAGTCCTTTTTTATAGTTTAAATCAGAAGCATTATCTAAGAAGTTCATCAATTTATCCCAGCTCTTTGATGGACATAGTTTAGTAAAGAGCTTTTCAGTAAAAGTTTCTATTGATGCTGTCACACCCTTAATTTCATTTTCAAATAAAGAAAGGGCTTTTTTATCAAGTACTCCCGTATTTAGCCATACCGGTTCCCCAGTTATGGATGCAACTCCTTTTGCAATATTTGAAATATTTTTAATATCATAAACACCGTAACCTGAAGAAAGGAACTCTACTTTCCAATTAGCCATCTTAACAAGAAAAGCCTCTGCAAAGACGGACTCGATGCTTCTTAGCCCTTTTTTAGGACTATCTTTAATTGTGGACATATAGCAGAATTTGCAATCCCTTAACTCACAAAAATACGATAAAAAAATAGCTCTTTCGATATTAATAGAATCAAAATTCTTCTCAGTTAATTCGAATGCTTTTTGTAATCTCCTATTAAAGTCCATTTTATCCCTAAATTTCCTTAGAGTTATCCCATAAAAATTCAAAATTTGATATTGACCAATCTAAAAATCGCATTCCTTTTCCACTGATAATATTAAGATAATCAAATTCATGTTCATTGTTTTCAAATCCTACCCATGAAAAGTTCCTATCGCATACTTGCATAACACAGTACATCTCTTTTCTTTCTATGAATCTAATCCCATAATTTTCAGCATCAGGAAAATGAGTTATATCATTAAAGTTGTTCTTTTCTTCAATTGGATATATTGCCCTAATATTTACAGTTTTTGTCACATTCAAAAATATGTCCTGAATATCTTTTGATACTTTAGAAAAAATACAAAGGTGTTCTTTTATAGAATCTTTTACGTTTTTTGATATAAAGGGAAAAACATCAATTGGGGTAAGATAAGTCAATTCATTGTTTTTCCAAGTCAAAAAATCTCTGACAAAAGAATTTGGAATCTTTCCAATATTATGTTTTTCAATGAAATCAGAGAACTTCTCCACATTAGATTCTAAATCTTGGAGATTTTTGATCTGTGATTTATAAATTTGTCCTTGTTTAGATAGGTAAAATTGTGTTCCATCCTTTACAGCAAGCTTTCTTTCGACAAAGAGGTTTAACTGGGTAGAAACATCTTGCCATCGCATTTCAAGTTTTTTTGCAATATCTAAGCTTTTTTGAGGAGTTGTAAGGGATAATTCATCTAAAATATCCATTCTTTTTTGACTGTTTAAAATAAAATTCCAAAGTTCCATTAAAAACCCATCTTAATTTAATATGCTATCACAAAAATAGAAGATTTCATATTATTTAAAGTTATTGTATATAAAATAATTTTAGGCCATTATTACATAATTGGGATAATAAAAATATGTTATTATAGTATAGCTATAATTTTATATAAAAATTCTTATAACAAACGAAATATTTATAAATATTAAAATGGAATCAGATATGTGATTAAAAATGTTAGGAATTTCTGATCCATGGGTTTGGTCGGCATATTTGTTGACTATTCTGGCTACCTTGTTATGTGTAGGGTGGTCGCTAGTTAATCTAAAAGAAAATAAAGGTGAATAAATGGAAAATGTAGTCATATCCATAATTATACTTGTTGCATACCTTGTTATCACTGGTTTTTTAGCACACAAAGGCTGGAAAGAAACAAAAAATAAAGAAGATTATATGTTGGCTGGACGGAAAGTCCACCCATATATAATAGCAATATCTTATGGGGCCACATTTATCAGCACTTCTGCTATAGTTGGTTTTGGTGGATCTGCGTCAATGTTTGGTATGGGTTTATTGTGGCTTACGTTCATGAATGTTTTTGTTGGAATATTTTTGGCATTCGTAGTATGGGGAAATCGGGCAAGGCATGTTGGAAAAAATCTTGGAGCTTTGACCTTTCCAGAAATAGTTGGAAAGCGATTTAATTGCAAATTTTTACAGGGTTCTTTTGGACTTTTAATAACTATATTCATGCCGATATACGCATCAGTTGTCATAATAGGTGCTGCAAGAATGATAGAATCAACATTTAATTTAAATTTTAATCTAGCACTTATTGTGATGACCGGCATTGTTGCAATTTATGTCCTCTTTGGCGGATTGCTTGCCGTCCTTTATACAGACGCACTTCAAGGCACCATAATGGTTGTTGGAATGATACTACTACTAGTTGGAACTTATGCCGCATTTGGAGGAGTCACAGAAGCTCATCAAGCACTCGAAAACTTTCAGCTTACGGACTCTTATTCTATATTAACAAATAAAGGGGCGCCATTATCAGTATTTGGCCATCAAGGGTTTACTACTTTTCCAGTAATGAGTTTGGGAAATATACCGGCAAGCGCAAGCGGATTAAATAATACGCAAGGTATATTCTGGGCCGTCTTAATGGGTCTGATATTTGGGGTTGGAGTTGGGGTACTAGCCCAACCACAATTGGCAGTTCGTTGTATGACCGCAAAAAGTAAGCGTGACCTAACTAAAGCCGTTGGAATAGGAGGAGTTTTCATCCTTTTGATGACAGGGGTCGCTTTTACGGTAGGCTCCCTCACAAACGCATATTTTGAGAAAGAAGGTGTGGAAGTAATAAAGGCAGAATACAAACCCACACTTACAAATCAGCAGATTAGGGATCTTTACTTCAAATATGATGAAAATGGAAAGTTAATTGGACGACCTTCTGAATATGTATATTGGACTGATTCAGCAATACCCGAATATGTCAATTACAGATTCCCAAGTTGGTTTGTCATTCTCTTCATGTTAACACTATTGTCTGCTGCAATGTCAACTATTTCAGGACAATTCCACGCAATGGGCACCTCTTTTGGGCATGATTTTTATCATGTATGGGTTAAAAATTCATCAGAAAAAATTAATGCAGTAACAGCTACAAAAGTAGGCATTGGAGCTACTGTCTTAATTTCCCTTGCATTAGGATACATACTTCCGCCAGCAGTAATTGCCAGAGGAACAACAATATTCATGGGAATGTGTAGTGCAGTATTCTTGCCTGCTTACACAGGCGCATTGTTTTGGAAAAGGTCAACAAGGGTGGGGGCTATAGCTTCGATGACAGGAGGTTTCTTATCATGGCTTATATGGACACTCTTCTTCAAGGTATCAGAATCAGAGCCATTAAGGATATGCAATCTGATATTTGGAAAATCATGCCTTCTTAATGCAAAGGCATCGCTAACTCAGCTAGATCCATTCTTCATTGCTATACCGATTGCTGTCATACTCATGATAGTGGTGAGCCTTCTGACAAAACCTCCTGAACAAAAGTTAATTGACAAGGCATTTGAAGGAATCTAATTAATTATTAAAAAATATTTTTTTCTTATTATAATTTTTTCTTATTAATAATAGTTTGATTATTTCTCTAAAGCAAACGAAATCTTTTTATATATAAACAATGCATATATACTATGAAAAAGTTATCAATTTTTTTAACTATATTAGTTTTCCTAATAAATTTTTCTTTGTTATTCGTTTCTGCACAGATTATTGATGTTAGTATTGATGGAAACTCAACAGTTTATATGTGCTACCCTTACGATTACAATGTAACTCTTAGGAATAATTCAGTTAATCAAAGTGCAACAAATATTAATTATGTAATCACTTTGCCAATAGGGTTTAACACTACAGATCCTTTAGCTTACAATATCTCCTCTTTAGGGCCAGGGATTTCAAACAAGATAAAGATTCATGTTGATACATTATGTAGTGCTCAAGGTGGAAATATTTCTGTTAACGGAACTTATGATTATAATAACACCCACGCTATATTCACTACTACAAAGCCAATATCTTTGTATCAAGGGGCAGTTACAATAGAAAAAACACCATCGACACAAAATGCCACCTTAGAGGAAAATGTTTCGTGGACCATAACAGTAAAGAGTACCGGTCTTGGGCCGATTGAAAATGTATTAATTACAGATACCCTTGGGCAAGGATTAAAATACATTTCATCATCACCTGCAGGCGCTTTGGACTCACCTGGAACATATAAATGGACATCCAATGAAGTTCCTGCACTTTCCCATATGAATCCTAATGATGAAGTAAAAATTGAACTAAAAGCCAAAGTTATTGAATGTAATAATTTAACTAATTTAGCTAAAGTTTCATGGGGATGCGAACCAGGATGTTTAGGACAAGAAACGATTGCAAGTATTGCTTTTCAGCCAAATCCTCCCAAGATAGATTACATCCTTCCCACTTTTAATCTAACATACTGTGGAACTGGAAATAAGTTCACCATACCTATAACAAATACTGGCGGTACTGCTTACGACTTTAATTTATCGGCAGACTTTGGGCCATTGACGGTTACTAATATAACTTCTCCTTCTGGTGCGTCTTATAGTGGGGGTAAATTTATTTTAGGTAATGTTCCAAATGGAACTACTAATCTAACTTTTGATCTGACTCCAATGGGTAGTTGGTGTAGTGATTTACCTTCAGGAGTAGTAATCTTTGAACCTCGCTATCTTTATTGTGAAACTAATTTTTTACCTCCTGTTAAAATAGGAAGCTATTCAGTCACGGGTATTCCCTCAATATCAGTATCCAAGACAGGTGCCCCAGGTTCAATGTATTTAGGGGGGACTATAACTTACAATATAGTGGCTTCTTACTCTGGACCAATTAGTTGTAACAACAGCACAACTTCAAACATTTTGGTAGTTGACACAATACCTGCTGGATTTTCTATAGTTAATAATGGAGGCGGCACTGTTAGTGGAAATAAAATAACATGGAACGTTGGCCCTGCAACAGGACTAAACACTACCGTTGTTCTCCAATCGCCACGTTATATTGGTAATTGCAACTACTGCTATACAACTGCCATTAACACTGTAAATGCTACCATTACAGACTGTTGTGGATGTGTTAGGACAGCTTCATCCTCTCAGTCAACCTACCTAGAATGCTCAGAAACAGTTACTTCTACAAAAACTGCTTCTTCAAATTACAATTTTGAGAAGTGTACTCCTATTGAGTATAAAAATACTTATCAGTTCCCAGATAACAATTTCTGGGACGATGTTAATATATCATCCTTAGAATTCCGGGAAGAGTTACCAAACAATCAAGTTCTTGTAAGTCCTGTTAAAATTACTATTGACTCTTGCAGTGTTAATTACACACCACCTGTTTCATCATACCTGGATGTTAATTTTTCAGATACAGTTTTACAAAATCTCATGTGGGCTACTTGTTCCTTAGATTCAAATACAACAAGCGTTAGAAGCAAAAAAATTACTATTGAGTATAATCTATCAAATCAGAAACTATCAGAACCAATATGCGCAAGCTCTCACACATTTTTTGACTGGTCAATATTAAATACTGGTAAATCTTCAAGTGGCGGGGATTGTTACGATAATAGTATGCAGATAAGAAACGGAGTATTTGTTACAATAAACGGTGCTGATGTAAATGTTAACTTAAGTAATCTTCCTACAGTAATCGATAGATGTGGAACGTATATAGTTACACTTAATATCAGTAGGGACTCAATTGGAGGTGCATATGATGTTAATGTATCCTTCCCGACTAATAATTACAATATTAATGCCATTACTATAAACGGCGGTTCGCCTAATCAAATATTAGGCCCAAACGGCTATGAATGGAAGTATGGGGATTTCTTTGCTAATAATACTTCGGCAAGTATTGATCTAAATGTTACTAAAAGATGTGATTCAAATGGACAAATGACTGCAAACGTCGTATGGCATGATAGATGTAATAACGACGCACCCGACAATATTTGTAGTGATAGTACTTCTTCAACACCTAGATTAATTTTATCTGGAAATGTATGCTTAATGAAAGTGCCAGAGTTGTTATGGGCTACCACCGACAAAGCTACTTGGAAACTATGTCTTACAAATGCAGGCAGTGGAGGGGGCTATAATGTCTGGCTTGAAGATAAACTTGGATCTGGGCTTTCATACAACTCATCCACTGGAACGTATTCTCAAGTCACCATTAATAAAGACAGAAATGGAAATCCGATCAATGGGGCAACATGGTTTATCCCTAAAATTGATGCTGGAGATAGGACTGAAATTCTGTTAACTGTAAATATCGACGCATGTAGTAATCTAACAAATAATGCATCTACAAGTGCAGGATGCCTAGGGGTAGACTGTCAGCCTATTAAGACAGATAATTCCTCAATCAGAATACCTCCTTCAGAAGCTATTACAGCCAATCATATACCCGGATCAATAAATATGTGTGGCGAGGAAAATGTAACTATTATTGTTAAAAATACAGAGCTGACATATGTTTATGATGTCAATGTCACTGCCTCCCTACCAACAGGAATAATCTATGTAAGTGGAACAAGTCCTAATCCAGAAAATCCAAATAGTAATCCTCTCAGGTGGACAAAATCTCAAATTTCAGGGTTAGAGGCCCTTGCCCCTTCAAGTGAAATTGCAATAAATTTTAAAATTCGCTCAAGTTGTAACATGCCATCCTCTGGAAATTTTATTAGCCAAGCTACATATAAATCTCCATGTAATGCTGTAAAAATATCTACGCAGGAAATTTCCCAAATTGTCAGGAGAACTCCGACATTATCAATATCTAAACATGGAAGAAATCACACCACAGGAACTTCATTTGCCGACAACGTCGCTGCAGAACCAGGGAATATTGTGGAATGGAGGCTTGTTATCACAAATAGCGGTAGTGCTGCAGCAACAAACGTTGAATTTTATGATGTCTTGCCTTCTAATATGACTTTCGGAGGTATAAGCACAAGTCAATATCCTGCAGTAGGCACTATACCTTCAGGCTCAGAAACATTAGCAGATCCATGGAAGCACGGCACATTATCAAATGTATCAGGTAGCAATGCTGCTACTTATTATGTTTGGGGAACAGTAAATGCTGGGGGTTGCCAAGCCGCTACAACTAATATAGCACATGTTAGGTATGGTTGCGATAATCCGGACTGCAGATTTAATTTCATTTCATCAAGTAGCCGTTCTTTAAGGACTAGGCCAAACTTTGTTAGATCTCAAACTATTGGAACCTTTACTACTTGCGATGGAATTATTACAATTAATTTAAGAAATGATTCGGGCTATCCAACTGCTTACAATGTTTTTGTAACTTCTACATTGCCACCAGGTTATATTTATGACTCTATGATTACAGGGCCAAATCCAACTCCAAATCCTCCTTCGAATCCTGCTCAACCTATATGGTCACTCGGCAATATGGCAGCTAGTGGAGCAAATACTGTTCTTCAATTTAGAGTAAAAAATGATGGATTAAGCTGTGGTACTGTAACCCCTGGAACAAACAATGTAAGAATTGATTATCAGGATAGCTGTCATAATCCACTAAGTGTAAGTTATACTAGCCCGACTATAACTCCATTGAAGCCTATTATTTCTGTTTCTAAAACTCCAGCACTACAGCCTGTTTCACCTGGTGGCACTGGAAGCTGGACTATCACCGTTACAAATATAGGTAACACTCCCGCTTACAATGTAACTGTTATTGATACATTGAGTTCTGATTGGGAAACACCAATAGTTGCAGGAAATGGAACTAACGGAGAAACACCGATTGTTTCGGGCAACACTATAACTTGGCATATACCCGGTCCAATCGCGCAATCAGGAGGCACTTGGTCAGCGACTTTATCTGCTAGATTAAAAGGCAATGCAGGTACTGGTACAAATGGAGTTATTGTAGTAGGTAAATGTTCCAATGGATGCATATACAGCAGTGCAACTGATAGTGCAAGAATAATCAATATCCAAGGACTATTTAAAGAATCAGAAAAAGAAAAAGCAACAATAGGTGAAGAAGTAGTATTTGATTTGGCAGTTGTATATTCGGGAGTCGGATCAAACTACACCAATACAACAATAGTTGACCATTTACCTGATGGAATTGAATACATTTCACATACCTATACTGATACTTTTGGTGGAACAATACAACAATTTAATCAAAATGGACAAGTTCTTACTTGGAAACTTGGAACTCCATTGGGGGCACCTAACAGAAACTTTGTTGGGCCCAACAACATACTTATCAAAATTACAGGAAGGATTAAGAATATTCTACCTGATAATGTTAGGGATGTTACACTTGTAAACAATGCTAATACTAGCTTTATTCAAGATGGGGCTCCATACAACATAAGCGATTTAGATGATGTCAGAATTATTGAACCTACTTTAACTATTGAAAAGCGGGGTGATAAAACTGAAGGGCTGCCTGGAGAAAATGTGCACTACACAATTACTGTTAGAAATACTGGAAACAGCTCTGCATATGATGTAGTCATCCAAGATCAGATACCCTTGGGTTTAATACTAGTTGGGGGATCGATTACATCTTCTCCCACAGCATATAATACTATGGTCTTTGGGGACACTATCCAATGGGGATATCTTTCAATTACTCCAAATAATTCAGTCACTTTGGAATACGATGTTACAATTCCTCCACAAGGAGGAAGCTTCACAAACACAGTTACAAATACAGAGTATTGGTCTCTACCTAGCGGCAATGAAGGAAGAAGGCAATATGGCCCACTTTCTGACACTTGGAATGTAATATCCCCCGGAACAGATTTGCAGAAAGTCACCTTAAATACCGATATTAACGTTCCATCCCCTGGAGGAATAGTCTACTTTAGGCTTACTATCACAAACACCGGGGCTATGAATCTAAATCCCGTGAAATTAAATGACTATTTACCTGATGGACTTACATACAGGCCGGGATCTAGCACTGTTGGCGGAGTACCACATGAACCAGATTCAATAACTGGATCGCCTCAAATTTTAACATGGAACAATATAGGCTCAATGAATCCAACAGACACAATAATCGTTGAATTCCAGGCAACTGTTGACGCGGGTAGAACTGGAACTTTCATTAATAGAGCTGAAGTAATTGGAACATCAAGAATAGGTGACGTTACAGATTCGGACACTTCAACTGTTGGTGTAAAAGGTCCAGCAATAAACATAACAAAATCTGTTGAACCTCCCTGGGGTAAAAATGGATTTAATAATGAATTTACTTTAGTAATAAAAAATACTGGAGAGGTAATGCTAAATCCAGTAACTGTTACAGATACATTACCTATAGGGCTTACATATGCTAACTTGGCTTCCATAATCCCAGATTCAGTTGTATTAAATGCAGATGGAACAACTACAATCAAATGGAACAATATTGGACCTTTAGCTGTTGGAGAAAGTAAAACAATAAAGTTCTCCGCTAAGTTTAACGGCCAAGAGATTAATAGCATTAATTATGCCATAACTGAAGGATGGCCTCCAAATGGAGATCCCGTGTCAAATGACGATCAAGTTGAAATACAAAAACACCCTGGAGGAAGTCCAAAGGAAACGCTAAGAGTGATCACAAAGGGTTACATGAAGAGGTGCGATTTGTGTTATACCCAAGAATTAATCAGAGAAGCTAAATTACTGATTTCAAAACAAGACATACTTGTCGAAGAAGATAATATATGTTGTAAGCCAGAAGACATAATTGAGGCACTCAAAATAGAAACAATAAAAAATGATCTAGACAAAGATCCTAGATATATCAGAGCTCTTACACTGTTGGAAAATTCGGAAAGACTATGCAAAGAAGCTAATGAAGCATTCGCAAAAGGCAATTATGGTCTTGCACAAAGATTAACAAAAGAAAAGTGTGAAGCAATCACTGAAGCAATGAAACTTATGATAGAGGTCCTATCTCCTAAATAAAAAATAATTTTTTTATTTTACTTAAGGTAAAAATACCTCATTTTCTATTTTCTGAGGCAAGTACTCTTTAGCGACAAATTCAAGAGATTTGTTTGCAAGTGCCTGCTGTTCTATCCTGACTCCTAATTTTAGGCATTTTTTCATCTGCTCTTGCCAGTCCTTGTGTTTAAACCATTCATAGTCCATTATCTCGTTGATTCTTTTTTTGTCTATATCCTTTAGCTTTTCTGTGACTTTTTGGAGTCCATATTCATCTATATCATCCATAGTCATTCCAATAAATTTAGAATCGGGGACTCCAAGTCTCTTGGAAAGGTAAGCTAAATTCATTGAGCCTTGCTTTAACGTAGAGTAGATATACCACCCATATGGATCGCCATCTGTAAACACATAAACAGGTAATTTGTTTTCTGTATGCAATCTGTTAACTAATCTTCTTATACCTCTTGGAGCCTGTCCCTGGCATGCAACTAAAAGAGCATTGTTTTTTTGTGTAAACTTTTCCTCAATAAGACGATCACACATTGCAGCAGTTTCAATTACAAGTATGTATTCTGCATTAACATTTAGAAATTCTATGTCTTCAACAGTGCCTGGTACAGCCCAGCCACCTCTACCGAGTTTTGCAGCGTTAAACTCATCTTCCCCATCTTTTAAGACTAGATCCCCGTATATGTAGCCCCTTCTATCTGCTGTAAGGTTCAATTCTTCCCTAAGTATGTCAAGTGTTGTTTCAATATCTTCAATAATTGGATTAGACTCAGCTTGATCATCAAAAGTATTTTCTTTTGAACCTTCAACAGTATGCTTTAGCGCATAATACAGTTCTCTTATACCAGCATGCCTGTTTTCTTCAACAAGCTTTCTACAATAAGAGGCAACAAGAACTGTTTGCATAAACTTCTTAGTGTGAGCAACATTCAAAAAATGTCTCTTAGAAAATTTATCTCCAAGTTGAATTACCTTCTCCTCATCATCAAAATATACATTAGATTTACCTCTTTGTGGTATTTTTATGGATGGGCTTTCCCCGTCCATTATCTGTTCGTAAATCTCTTCACCAAATTTACCAAGTATTGAAGGAATGTTTTGGGATTTAATCTCCATTCTCGCTCACCTCTTCTTCACCATTTTCCTCTAAAGCCGCTGTTACCTCTTCTTCGCCACCATTTGATTCTTCAAAATCATATTTTTTTTCAACGATATCTGTAAGCGCATTTATAATTTTAGACTTATCCTCTGATTTAATTAGATTTCCAATGGCATTGGATGTTTCTACTACATACCTTAACAGTGTCTTTTTCTTAGTAAGTTTTTCATGGGCACGTCTTTTTCCAGAAAGATATCGTGATAGAGATCTACCTGCTTCCATCAACGCAAATCTAATCTCATTATAAATCTCTTCTTCATTAGCTATGGCTTGCTTCCCTGCAGAGGTATATGGAATGTGAGTTGAAACAAGATTAACAAATATTGTAAGTGGTGCATTATCATCTTTTACTCCATATCTTTTCCACTCTACGGATTTTGCAGCTTCTGTGATGCAGCAGCCTCCTTGATCAAATATCAATGGAGTTCTATTCGCATATCTTATAATGTCAAGCCCATTATTTCCTGCTCCACCACCATATGCTATTCCAGCTTCAACAATAAATGCTATTCCACCGTGATAAGTCTGCGGGCTTCTAGTAACGGTATGCACAAATTCAGGTGCAAGTATTCCTTCAAGCCCAAGCTTTACTGATTCGGCACCGATTGGGATAAGCCCTTCAGTTGGCGGTGCCATGAAGGAAATTTGTTTAATGGCATTAACTAAATTTTCAGCATATTCCCAGTCTACCTTCTTGGGATTAATATCAAGATCAAGTTTTGAAAGCTGTTCAATCTCCTCAACTTTTTTAGCAGAAACTCTTGTAAACTCTGAAACTAAGAAGGTTCTAACTCTCGTTGCACTTGAATTTTTTATCATAGAAAGTATATCGTCAGCAGATGTTCCGTGTGGATGCGGCTTCATTTCTTTTGGATGTTTTGGTATACTCCTCACGTTTCTATCAAATAAAATTTTTGTTCCGTCTGGCTCTACAAAAAGAATCCTTGTATGAGGATTTGCAATTGCAGTCATTTTAAGATAGCTATAAGGGCCATATTTTGATCTATTGTACTGAAGATTTTTAGCCTCAAGATTTATTCTAGTGCCTCTCCACTTATCAGGATTTTTTAAAGTTTCATGAGATAGAATCTCTCCAGTATTTTTTTCAACATCAATTTTAATATTGACTTTATTAATTACCTTATCTCCTGTTGAAGTTACAACCTCAGTTGATTTCCCTGTTGTAACTTGAGAGTACATGACCGCCCCTGAAACGCCAATGCCTTGCTGCCCTCTCGATTGAATATTTCGATGAGCCTTACTTCCGGCTAGCATCTTTCCAAAAACATGGGGTATGTAATCTAGAGGTATTCCTGAAGCATTATCCTCCATTATTACTCTATAATGTTCAGGACCTACCTCACTAATATATACTGAAATGTCTGGAAAAAATCTTGCTTCTTCACAAGCGTCAAGCGAATTTGTAACTCCTTCGTGAACAAGAGTAGTTAATGAACGTAATTTACCAGTATATCCTAACATTGCTGCATTCTTTTTAAAGAACTCAGAAACACTTTGCGTCTTAAATGACTTAAATATTTCATCAGCATGTTTGACTTTCGTCTCTGACATCCAATTTCACCTATTGATAACTAGTAGTTAATTCTTTATAAGTCTTGCTATAGCAAATTTTGAATTATTTTAAAATTTTAGATAGTTTATTAGAAACTTCTTCAAAATTAGAATTAACAAATATTGTTTTCTTTTTATTATGCTCACCTTTTACAATAGTAGCCGAACCAAAAATTTCAGAAAAATAGGTTTGTATTTCTTTATTTGCTTGGCCTTTTATTGCTGGGGAGGTAATTTTTAACTTAATTCTCTTGCTCCATTCATTGTATTCAATCTTAAAGTCACTTGAGTTTGCAACTACCTCAATTTCAATAAAAATTCCATCTTTAGTTTGTTTTAAGGCATCCAACATATTATCACTAATTAGTTTTATAAACTCAATAAATTGAACTCTTAAAAACGTTACTTAGAGGTTTTTATGGTAAAGATGACTTTTTTGGGTAGTGGTGGTGGAAGATTTATGACCATTACTCAAAAACGAGGGACAGGAGGATTCTACATCGAAGATAAAATAAAAATTCATGTAGATCCAGGACCAGGCGCTCACTTAAGGTCTATTCAAAATGGGCTTGATCCTAGAAAGACTGATGCCCTTCTTATTTCCCATTGCCATACTGATCATTTCAATGATGTACCAATAATGGTTGAAAGTATGACTGGAGGAATGTTAAAGAAGGAGGGTTACGTTATTGGAAGTAAGAGTGTCATTGAAGGAAGAGATGAATTTGCTTCTATAATATTTCCTTACTATAGAAAAAATTTAAAAGATGTGTTGTCTCTTTCCGCTGGGGAAAATCTTGACATTAAGGGACAGAAGATCCAGGCTTTAAAGACAAAACATTCGGATCCATTTGCAATTGGTTTCAAAATTTATACCGACTCTGGTGCTATTTCCTATACCTCCGACACCGAATATTTCAAGGGTATAGAAGAACAATATTTAGGATCTAGAATAATGATACTAAATGTCACAAGGCCAAATGGTGACAAAATACCATTTCATCTCGCAACTGAAGATGCGAAGAATATTGTGAAAAGGGTAAATCCTGAAGTTGCAGTTATCACCCATATTGGCTACAAGATGCACCTTAAAGGCGCTGAAGAGGAACGACACTATATCCAAGAAAGTACAGGTATTAAAACTCTTATTGCTGATGAGGGATTAAAGATTTATATGAATGGACAACTTAGCTACCAAGAGAAGGTGGAATAATGTTGGATAAAGATTACGACGGTAAAAAGATTGAAAAAAAATGGCAAAATTATTGGCTTGAACAAGAGATATTCAAATTCAATCCCGATGGAGAAGGTAAAGTATATGTCCTCGATACTCCTCCGCCGTTTACCTCAGGCTCACTTCATATGGGGCATGTGATGGATTTTACATGGATTGATTTTATTCAGAGATACAAAAGAATGCGAGGATTTAATGTTTATTGCCCCCAAGGTTTTGACTGTCATGGACTTCCAACAGAATTAAAGGTTGAACATGAATTTAAAATCTCTAAAAATGACAAAGAAGCTTTTATTGAAAAATGTAAGGAATGGACTGCATACTGTGTTGACAAGATGAGAAAGCAGATGACCGACATCGGTTATTTTCCAGATTGGTCAAGAATGTATCTTACAATGCGTCCAGAATACATTAAACTCATTCAAAAAACATTAATTGATTTTTATAATAAGGGTTATCTATTCAGAGAAAAACATCCAATTCTCTGGTGCCCAAAGTGTATGACGGCTCTCGCTAAGGCCGAGGTAGGGTATGAGGAAAAGGAGGGAAAACTTTACTATCTTAAACTCCCGGTGGAAGGGGAAAACGAACATGTTGAAATAGCTACAACTAGGCCTGAGCTAATGCCTTCTTGTGTTGGAGTGTTCTTTAATCCAAAAGACCCCAGATATCTAAAATTTAGGGATAAAAATGTTACCCTCCCTATATTTGGTAGAAATGTACCAATATTGTCTGATGAAGAAGTTGACATGTCTTTTGGAACTGGCATAGTATATTGCTGTACCTATGGAGATGAACAAGATATACTATGGCAAAAAAAGTATGATCTTGAGGTTATTACCTCCATAACAGAAGACGGGAAACTTAATGCAGGCAAAAATTACGTGAATCTTCCAATAAAAGAAGCAAGGAAAATAATAGTTTCCGAGCTTAATTCTCTAGGCCTCCTCATAAAAGAAGAAAAAATTAAACATAGGGTGCTGCTTCATGTCGAAAGAGGTTCATGTAAATCTCCAATTGAACTTTTACCCATGGAACAGTATTTTATTAACGTTAAAGATTATAAGAATCATCTCATAGAAATTGGAAAAAATATATCCTGGAATCCAGAATATATGTATAACAGATTCTATGACTGGACAGATTCGATGGATTGGGATTGGATTATATCAAGGCAGAGAGTCTTTGGAACACCTATCCCTTTCTGGAAGTGTAAAGAATGCGGAGAACTAATTCCAGCTAAAGAAGATTTGCTGCCTGTAGATCCAAGATTTGATATGCCTAAAGAAAAATGTAAATGTGGCTCAACTAAATTTATTGGGGAATCTGATGTTTGTGATTGTTGGGTAGATTCTTCCGCTACCCCTTTAGCTATTTCAAAGTATAATGTTGATGAGAGTTTTTTTAGTAAGACTTATCCTTCAACTATAAGGCCACAAGGTTATGAGATAATCAGAACATGGCTTTTCTACACGTTGTTCAGATGCAATCTTATCACTGGGATAAATCCTTGGAAAGAAACTATAATTCATGGAATGGTTGCAGGCCCTGACGGAAGAAAGATGAGCAAGTCTCTTGGAAATGTTATTGAGCCCGATGAGCCTCTTAGCAAATATTGTGCCGATGCGTTAAGGCAGTGGGCGCTTCTTGCTTCGAAGGGAGAAGATTTCCCATTTACTTGGAAAGAAATAGAACATGGTAACAGATTTTTAACTAAACTGTGGAATGTTTCTAGATTTATTGAAATGAATATAGCAGACGCAAATATGAGTAATATTTCCTTTGATTTGTTAACAACATCTGACAAATGGATCCTATCTAAGCTAACTGATCTAACTAAGCTTGCAAGAAAAGAGCTTGATGACTACAATTTTGCCATAGTTCTTAAAGAAATAAGGACTTTTATTTGGCATGAAGTGGCAGATAACTACATTGAGATAGTTAAATATAGATTATACAACAATATTAAAAAAGACGAAGCAGCATTTACTTTAAAAACTCTACTCAGAAATTTAATCGGATTAATTTCTCCATATACTCCTCATATTAGTGAAGAAATTTACAATGAAATCTTCAGTGAAGAAAAAATAAATAGCATTCATCTGACAGAATACCCTTCATTTGATTTCTATGATAAAGATGCATCTGAAAAAGGAGAAATGTTGAAAGATATCACAGTTGCAATAAGAAGGTATAAGTCAGAACTTAAGATGCCATTAAATGCGCCTATACACAGCGTAATTGTCTACACTGAAAAGAATATAAAAGAGATTAAAGAGGACATATCTAATTCTATGAACATCTCTAATTTAGAGCTTAAAGAAGGTAAGCCCGATATTGATGAGAAGATAATTGAGGTAATCCCAAGATACGATATAATAGGGCCAAAGTTTGGAAAGGATGTTCAAAAGGTAAAGATATTGTTAAAAGATAATCTCTCAAAGCTTGAAGAAAATGGACAGATTACAGTCGAAGGATTTGATCTCAATAGAGATTATATTGAAAGAGTTGAACGTGAATTCTTCAAAAAAGGGAAGAGAGTAAATGTCATAAAAGACAAAAACTTTATTGTTGAAATTCTATAAAAACACTTTTAAATTTTTATAAAACTTATATTTAATGGTTTACCTTAAAGTTGCTTATAATGGCAAGGAGTTTCATGGGTCTCAGCACCAGCCTAACGTTAGGACCGTTGAAGGAGATATACTAAAAGCTCTTGGAAATGAAGGCATTAAAGTAATAAGCTATGGATTTATTTCTAGAACTGACAAAGGCGTATCTGCACTTTCAAATATCCTAAAACTTGAAGTCCAGGAAAACATTAACATAAAAAAATTGAGCCATTTACTAAAAGACATTTGGATATATGGAAAAACAAATAACGATCTTAAATTCCCTCTAACTAAAACTTATAGATATTATCTATTTGATAAAAACTATGATGAAGGCCTTATCTCCAAGGGCCTTTCTTTTTTTAACGGAAATCATGACTTTTTATCATTTTCTAAATATAATGGAACTGACCAAACAAAAAGAACTATTGAAACACGTTACAGGAAAGAGGGGTCAGTTTATGTCTTAGAATTTATAGGAAATGGATTTCTATGGCAGATGGTTAGGCGTATTGTAGGCTCTGTTGTAGACTATGCTAAAGGAAATCTAAGTGAAAATGATATTGCATCTGCATTAAATGGAGAACTTAGAATAAATGCTAATCCTTTTCCGCCAGATTATCTTATTCTCTATAATATTGAAACAGGTAGTGAAATGAGCTATGATGATTATGTCCTAAGAACCTTAAAACGACGATTCAATGAACTTTTAATTGATTTTACTGCTAGGCGCATCTTAGAAAAAGAGAGTTTGGAATATATGAAGCAAACAGAAAAACTTATTAATAGGGATTAATTTTTGAATCTAACAGCCGGGTAGGGTAGTGGTCAATCCTTCGAGGCTCTGGACCTTGAGACGGTGGTTCGAATCCGCCCCCGGCTACTATTCTTTTACAATGCAATGAAAAATATAGCCAATACTTTAAAGTAGTATACGATTATTTCTAAATATTGTACCACATGCTATCGAGGAATGATATAAAACAGCGCTATAAATAATAATATAAAAAATAATAAAAAGATATTTATTCCTGGGATTTAAGAGAGATATTCATAAAAATTCTTTTTAAAATGAAGTTTAAATACCTTAAATCGACTTCACTTAAGAATTTAGATTTAATATGTATATTGTTAACCCCAGTCTTCACCGTCAATGTATATCCAAAGCTCCCCTGTGAGTGCTGATCTTTCGTCACATTTTTGGCGATATTTTTTAAAAAATGTTTTTGTCGAAGCCGCAATTGAGCATATACCTATTTCTTTTTCATCATCTTTTTGTATAAGATTGTCGCAATTAATACAAATATGTGGCCCTTTTTTATCTATAAGACTCATCTTATCTGTAGTCTATTTTTAGGGATGGATTTAAATATCTTGCTACTCAAAAATGGCATAATTTATTTTAAAATGACAAAAGGAAATTAATTTAAGGTAAGAGAATTATTGTTCTTTATGGAAGATCTGAAGGAGCTTTTTTTCAATAGAAAAACTGTTGAAATTTTACTTAGCATGCTTGAAGATGAAAAACCTAGATATCCAAAAGTTATAGCTGAAGAAGTTGACTCTATGTATCCACATGTTTTTAATATATTAAAGGAACTTGAGAGTTTGGGATTAGTAGAATCTTACAAGGAAGGCAGGATAAGATTCATACGATTGACAAAAGAAGGTAAAAGTATATCTGAAAAATTTCAAAAAATCTATTCAGATTTAGATACATTTCAACAAAATTTCAATGAAGAAAGAAAAAGAGAAGATGCTATTGCAATAAATAGATTTAGAGATAATCTTCAATCAATTGAATACAGACTTCTTTCAGAAAAACTTGACAAGAAAGATAGTTTTAAGGAAGTTTTGAAATTATCGAAACTTCGAACAGAACTTGAAAGAACTAACTTCAGAAATGATAACGATAAAGAAGAAAAGAATAAGTTATTAAAAAAGATTTATTATATTGAAGAAAAGGCAAAACTGCTCTTAATTAAATTTTAAGCCCCTGTTTTTTCAACGTAAATTGAGAGAATATCCACCCAAGCAGTTTCAAACCCTTTTTCTTCTTCAGTTCTAAAGGTGTCAGATGCTCTTTTCGTAGATTCGAGTAATAATTTTTTTAGATCTCTTTTGTCAATCTCTTTTGCAACAATTTTGCAAATAATAGAATCTCTATCATTTTTCTCCATGGACGTCACAATACCATTTATTGCTTTTGAATAACCTTTATTGAATTCGGCACCACCCAGTTGTTCAGCGATCTGAAGGTAATTTTCCTTTGCTTTTTTCACGTCTCCATTATCTAAATAGGAAACTAACAGTTTTAATCTAAGTTTTACTTTTTCCAAATAAATCACCTTAAAGTTGCAATTATTAAAATATGATCTTTTTCAAACGGCGAAAGATCAATAGTATCGACAATATTAAATCTTTTTTGGAGATGCTTTATTTCTTCTTTAAATATTTCCTCTGGATTTTTAGTTGAGTCGATACTTCTTGCTTTTACACAATAAAAAGCCATCCCTCCTTTTTTTAGATAAACTAAATTTTTAACTAATATTTCATGTTGATGTTTTTGGGCAACATCTTGATAAATAAAATCAACAAGTTCCACTAAACCCGAATAGAGGTGGGGGCTTGAAGCATCTTCTAAAATTGGGTATATATTATCTCTAACTTCACTTATATTAAGGAATTGCCTCATATTTCTTTCAGAAAGTTCAACAGAGAATATTTTCCCATTTTCAACAATATCTGAAATATGAGAAACTGTGGTTCCAGTCGCTGCACCAAGGTAGAGTATTTTTGAATCTTTTTTAAAAGGTAAATTTTTATATCCCTTCATTATAGCAGCAGCGAGCTTTGATCTTCTTGGATTCCATTCTCTAAGTTCCTTTCCTTTGAAGTCAATTAATTTTTCACCGTATACCCTCTCTCCTCTAATG
>Ga0208694_1000821_pt1 | contig 43050 bp, 28 predicted proteins | sample AD_UKC078_MetaG_FD_184442 | JGI IMG/M metagenome (GOLD analysis project Ga0208694, IMG submission 184442) | Active sludge microbial communities of municipal wastewater-treating anaerobic digesters from USA - AD_UKC078_MetaG (SPAdes) (version 2) | ecosystem: Engineered > Bioreactor > Anaerobic >...
GGAAAAGTAATATCAATTTTGCCAATAGCAGTTAATTTAGCAGAATAAGTACCAAGCGAGCTAATTATCTTAATATTGTAAACTTGATTTGGCTGGAAAGGGTATCTGCCCTCTAAAAAAGGAGCAGTGTATTCTGATGATAAATTAACAGATTGCCCATCGACTAAAAAGTCCTCGATTGTTACCTCGCCTAAACCGTCTGCCCAACAAATATATACACCAGCTTCTTCAGTATAACCATGCTCTTCCATGACAAAATCTGGGAAAATTCTCACAATTAGTGGAGCGCTGCTCATGTCATTTGGATCAACAAGTTGCTCTACCTCTTTATCATTGGTACTGCAACCTTGCACACCAAGAAGAATAGCGCTCAAAAGTAATAGTGTTGTTAATAGGTATCTCATTTTAACCTCCATTTATTAAGTTTTAATTAGTTTAGGAAAATGAAAGAATATGTCAAGAATAAAAATATGTTTTTTAATTATTTCTTAAAAAAGCGCAGGGCACCCAATATTATGGTGGTGTTGATTAATGCATAATTCAGGTTTATTGACTTGAAAATTATTGAAAGCTGGGAATAATGATATGAAATGTTATTGAATTGACGCGATTATGGATATCTGTTAGTTCGAAAAAAAAGCACCTCTAAACTCGCTCGTAGTAGGCATCTGCTGATTTAGGTGAAAATAGTTTTCAAAAAACACCATTTTGTAAGCCCTATATATATAGAGGGTGATGATTTTATTTTATTCTTTATAAGTTATTTTTAATTACTCTGCATAATATAGCATAAAAAAAGGGAGTCAATTAAGACTCCCAAACTTTAAATATATCACTCAGAAAGTTTTATTTTTTGGCTTCTTTTGCCCATGTATCTTTTAATCCTACAATTCTGTTGAAGACAGGCTTTTCAGCTGTGCTATCATCGTCAGTATTAAAGTAACCTTGTCTAAGGAATTGGAACTTTTCACCAGCTTTTGCCTCTTTGAGAGATGGTTCTGCCAAGCATTGGGTGATGGTCAATGAGTCAGGATTAAGATGAAATTTATAATCTTTTCCTTCTGGGTAGTCCATAGGGTCTGGCACACTAAATAATTGTTCATAGAGGCGAACTTCAGCAGTGATAGCGTGTTCCTTTGACACCCAATGCGATGTACCTTTTACTTTTCTTCCATCTTTTGACCAGCCGCCACGTGATTCAGGGTCATAAGTGCAGATAAGCTTTATTACATTTCCTTCATTGTCTTTAATAACCTCTTTGCAGGTGATATAGTAGGCGTGTTTGAGACGTATTTCACCACCTGGAAATAGTCTAAACCACTTTTTTGGTGGCTCTTCCATAAAGTCTTCGCGTTCAATGTAAATAGTTTTGGAAAAAGGTACCGTTCTTGTGCCTGCATTAGCATCTTCAGGATTATTTTCTGCTTCGAGATACTCAATTTTATCATCTGGGTAGTTTTCAATAACAACTTCTAATGGCTCTAATACTGCCATGACACGGTTGGCTGTGAGGTTTAAGTCTTCCCTTACACAAAACTGTAATAGCTCAAAATCGACAATACTATTTGCCTTTGCCACGCCTATTCTATCTGCAAAATCTCTGATAGACTTCGGTGTATATCCACGGCGACGCATCCCTGCGATCGTAGGCATACGAGGGTCGTCCCAACCATTGACTGTATTACTCTTTACCAAGTCGAGTAATAGTCTTTTGCTCATTACAGTATAGGAGAGATTTAGTCTGGCAAACTCAATTTGTCTGGGTTTATGTTTTACTGGTAATTCATTGATAAACCAGTCGTAAAGCGGGCGATTGTTTTCAAATTCTAAGGTACAGAGCGAGTGGGTGATTGCCTCAATTGAGTCTGATAGGCAGTGAGTGTAGTCATACATGGGGTAAATGCACCAATTATCGCCTGTGCGGTGATGGTGAACATATTTTATTCGATACATAACAGGGTCACGCATGCAGATAAAAGGTGAAGCCATATCAATTTTGGCACGAAGTGAATATGTGCCTTCTTCAAACTCTCCTGCTTTCATTCTGCGAAAGAGATCGAGATTTTCTTCAATACTTCTGTTTCTGTAGGGGCTGTGCGTGCCAGGTTCGGTAAGTGTGCCTCTGGTAGCTCTAATTTCTTCTTGAGAAAGCTCACAAACGTATGCTTTGCCTTCCTTGATAAGTAATTCTGCATAGTCATATAATTGCTGGAAGTAATCAGAAGCATAAAAAAGATTGCCACCCCAGTCAAACCCAAGCCAGTGTACGTCGTTCATGATAGAATCGACATATTCAGTTTCTTCTTTTGCAGGGTTTGTGTCATCAAATCTTAAATGGCATTGTCCTTGATAATCACGCGCTATACCGAAATTTAAACAGATAGATTTTGCATGACCAATGTGCAAATAGCCATTTGGTTCGGGGGGGAATCTGGTGATTATTTTTGTATGTTTTCCAGATTCTAAGTCGCTGTCGATAATGTTTCTAATGAAATTCGACACTTCAATTTCTTTGTTTTTGTCAGTTGTTTCTTCCATTTTTCACCTCAATTATATTTTTATAACTATGCAAGGTCAAATTTAATAAAGTGGATGTTTTTGGCAATGATTTTTTTTATTCACAGCACTTTTGTGCAAGTAATTTGAATATTCTACAAAGAACTGCTTATTAAATAATTGTGCTTTTTACGAGAGAATGCTAAATGCTTCCCTTATTGTTGCAATTTTATCTTCAATTTGAAAGGGACGTACAACAGAATTGCTAATAAACTCGTCTAATTCGCATTCTTTTATGTTTTTAAAGAATTTAGTTTCGAGGCAGCCACCAATGCAAACTAATGTGGTTCTTGGGCAAGAAACCTGTATTAGAGTCAATAAGAGTAGGTTGTTTTTATCTTTGATGGTGTTTTCCGTAAAAATGATTATCGAAGTTGAAGTTAAATAATCTAATAATTTTTCTTTTGTATCGCAATTAACTATACTCTCATTAAATTTAGACGCTGTGAGAGGATAGTTCCAGCATAACACTTGTGACATTTTATCTCCTTAATTAGCTAATATTATTTGTTTTTTCGGGCAATGAGAAAAAGAAGGTCGTACCCATGCCTAATGTACTTTCAAGCCAAATCTTGCCTTCCATAGTGTCGATGATCTTTTTAACGATAGAAAGTCCAACACCTGTAGATTCAAATTCGTCTCGTGGCTTGAGAGTTTGGAATATTTCAAAGATCTTTTCAAAGTATCTATTGTCAATTCCTGGTCCATTATCTTGAACTGAAAAGATATAATTACCGTCCTTTTTCTCACTTTTAATTCTTATAATTCCTTTTTCTTTGTCCAAAAACTTTAATGCGTTACTGATCAAATTTTGGAATACCTGTTCTATGAGCACTCTGTTTATTTCAAGAGTGGGCATGTCTTCCTGTATTTCTATTTCTGTATTTTTCGGCACGACAAGCATTTGGCAGAGATCATTTACAAGCTCACTAATGTTTACGCTCTCGTTCGATTGACCTTGATTACCTGCTTTAGAATAACGTAAAATGCCATCTATCAAGTCATGCATGCGTCTTGTACGGTTGTCTAATAGAGAAAGGAAGTTTTTGCCTTCTTCATCGAGCACATCTTGGTAGTCTGTAACCAGCCAATCGACGATGGTAGTGATGGCACGTAAGGGCGCCTTTAGGTCATGAGAAACAATATAAGCAAAAGATTTTAGCTCTTGATTTACTCTCTCTAAATTAATCGAATATTTGCTGAGCTCTTCTTCTCTTAAACGTGATTGTGTGAAGTCAATATTGATACCAAGTAAGCCCTTGATAATATTATCGATAACTACAGGCACTATCATCTGATAATAGATCTTTCTTGTAGGGTAATTGTAGCGCACTTCATGCATGAGTTTTTCGCCAGTGAGCACGTATTGACAGTCTTTTGCCCACGGCTCTTTAATCTCGCTTGGTATGTCAAAGTCGTAAATTTTTTGACCCATTATGTTGCCCCATAATTCGATAGAGCGGTTACTTTGCATGAGCACTCGCAAGTCATTATCGATAAACCATAAGTCAAAAGGCAAGCTTTCAAAAGCTGTTTTTAAGCGGGCAGAGCTTTCCTTGATATCTATTTCTAGTTTTTTACGTTCTGAAATATCACGTGCATACAATAGCACTATTTTATCGTTTTTGAATGAGATATACTGAGTTTGAATTTCTGCTGAGAAGGTGGTAAGGTCTTTCTTTTTGCCATCTATTTCAATAAAACCATCAATCGTTGATTTTGCTACGATTTGAAGTACAAACTCTTCTGCGTTGGTGATTTTAATATCATTGTCAAGATTATTATTGTGTTGCGTCTCAAATAGTTCATTGATAGCAATGCCAAACAGTTCTTCGATAGGATAGCCAAATATACGTGCACTTGCTTTGTTGCAATCGATAACTACGCCGTCCAAATCAATCAGTAGAATAGCGTCAGTAGTGGTATTAAAGAGGACGCGATACTTTTCTTCATTATCTTTCAGTGTTGTTTCGAAAGTCTTTTTTTCAGTCACATCTTCCATGTGAATCATTACCGAGTCGGGTGAAACAAATGCATAATTGGTAATATAGGAGAGTCTTTGATGATCTTCTTCAACATAGTAGTCGATTTCTTTGTGAACAGGCTTGCGTGAAATATAGCAGTAATCCATGTCTCTGAGGACTTGGTAGTTATTTTTGAGTAGCTCACTTGCTTTTATACCAATATGGTTTTGCACTTCTCCATTTGTCATTTTGAAAACCATATCATTGTAGTCTACCAATACATAATCATTACCTTGCCTTTTCCAAGTATAGGTGGGAATGGGAATGCTTTTAAACTGCTTTCTTGCCCTTTCTTCTGACTGCTGTAGTTGTTGTAGGAAGAGGTTTTCATTGGTAATATCTCTTCCTGCAGCGTATATTTTTAGAGAATCATTATCAAAAAAAGCATACCATGATATCCATTTTTCTTCACCGTCTTTACCAATAAGTTTTGTGGTAAATTCGAGTCTTTCTTGTGTTTTGAGATTCCTTTTGATATTGATAAAATTCTCTTTTTCTTCCGTACTTAATAAAAAAGAGAAGTTTTGAGAGAGGAGCTCTTTACGGTCATAAGATAATATCTTCTCAAAAGACGGATTAACTTGTAAAATAAACCAATTGGGTGATAGCACGCAAAGGATGTCTTTGGAGACTGCGATTAGGTTTTTATTGGAGTTTATAGTCTCAAGCCATGTCTTTTTATTTCTTTTATAGGTTGTATAAATTAAAACAAATATTACTACAGAAATAATCAAAATACAGCTGAAGAAAGAAATTGAATGTTTTGTGAAAAAGCTCTTTTCTAAACTGAATAATTCTGTTAAAATGCTTAATTTGATTATTAAGAGTATAGCTCGTTTAATCATACTTGGCACCCTCATGTTGCTCAACCCAAATAGGGTTGCTAATCGCAATAAACATCTTTTCAGTTAAACATTCCATTCTTATATATCCTCTTTTTGGTAGTGCTAAGATCATTTCATCAGATATATTTGTATAACATATTTCTATTTGTTTGTCAATATTTCCAATGAATAATTTTGTAATAATTATTTCACCGAATTCTAAGTTACTGTTACACTGAAAGATAAGCCCAGCAGATTTTTCATTGATGGTGTCGCCAATATGGTATAGACGTTTAGATTTTAGCTGAAAATCAAGAAATGGACCATTACTGACGAGTATATATTTACTTTTAATTCCAGCGATCGGATCATTTGCTTTTGTTTTGCACGCAGTAAAAAAGCTTGCAAATGTTTGCTTTTTACTGATAAAGAGTTTAAGAAAAGGCGTCTTGATTTGCTTCATAAATTGGAAATTTCCATGTGCATCATTGCCCGCTAAGAGATAGAGTTTGGTGCCTTTTAAAAGGTAGTTCTTCCATCTATTGATCGCATAATATACTTTTGGCAAAGAATTGCAATTTATCGCTTGGATTAAGTCGATATTATTATCCACAAAGTCTTCAAGATGCCAATAGCCTCTATTCAAGCTAATCTTTTGTAAAAAAGGTACTTCATCAAATGGGTGTGCCGCAATCATCAAAGAATCGTCTTTTTGTTTAATATCGGACAATTGTAAATCAGGCTTGTTTCTAAACCATTTCTCCGCGCTATCTCCTTTGCCAGGTAAAAAGGAGTAATTAATCGCTAAGAGATGGATGTTTTGCTTATTTTTGTTGCCAATAGAGATTTCTTCACCCTGTATCACCCGCAGTTCGTTTCTATCTAAGTCTCTAATTTCTTTTTCTTGCTGATACCATTTTGGTGTGTGCGGGTCATTTACTAAATAGTTTTCAAGTGAATCGTCTAAATCATAAGAATGGTCTGTGACAAAAAACCAGTCCATGCCCATACAGTAGGCAAAACGTTGAGCGATTTCAAGAGGTGCGCCAAACTCGACTTGGTCTGCAGTGTAGTTACTGTGATAGTGAGGCTCTCCTTTTTTGAAATCATCTGGAAACGGCAGGTCATCTGTGGTAATATTGCAGGAAAAAGAGTGTTTATCTATTGCTTTATAGTTGTCGTTTATAGCTTTAATTTTCTTATTATTTTTATTTGTATAGGTAAACTTGACCCAAAGTTCTAGTGTTTTGTTATAATATTCTTCTTTGATTGGTATTTCAAAAATATGATAATAAAAAGGGATCTTTATTTGTTCAGTAAAGGGCAAATTGATTTTTTCAGTCTTTTCAGAGCATTTTATTTTCAGAGAGATATTATTTATCAAGGTGGGGAAGAGATGAGCATCTTTAACAATCAATGCAATAGGAATAGTCTTGCAACGTTTTAATATGCATCTCTGGGGTAAATCAAAAATTATCTCTGGGGCATTGTTATAATATGCAGCTTTTAAGCCTTTTAAAGTATAGTGTATTTCAGCATAAGCCCCTATTAGAGGGATTTGCAATAAGTCTCCTTAATAAAAAAAGTCTCGCTTTTATACGAGACTTTCTCAAAAGAATGTCTAATTATTTTCCAGGTTTATCAAAGATAGATTCGTCTATTACTTTTTTTGAATCTGGCATTATACGAAAGCCTTGTTCATTAAGCAAAAAATAGTAAGTTACAGGGTTTAATGTGAGCTTGTTTGAAGTTGCAACTATTGCTGTATCATTTAGTGTAAATTCAAAGAAATCATCATTTAATTGGTCTTTCAAATTAAGCTGCGAGATGTCAAAAGCATAGTCGCCATCTTCTTCTTTAAATTCTTCATTAGCCTTGATGATCAAGTTCATTTTTGTTAAACTATTCATTATGATTTTTTCATTTTTTGAATCTTGAATCTTTGGAAATACTGCTAATGCTACCAAACCAACAATCATAATAATCATTAATAAGTCGATAAGCGAAAAGTCTTTTATTCCTGAAACACTTATTTCATCTGGATTTACTTGGCTTTGTTTATTTTCTTTAGCCATTTTGCCTCCCTTATAATCATAATAATCTATTCTTATAGTTAAATAATTCTTTAGCCTTTTTTTGTCAATTGCTTTTTATAATAATTACTCTTTTATTAAAAACACAGATATTTATTGTCGTCATTATAATACTATTAGCCTTTAATAATCTTTCTAAATATGTCTGAAAAACTGATAATTCCGACTATTTTATTGTCAATCATAACGGGCAGGTTTCGTCTTTTATTCTTTTTCATGACAAAAAGTGCTTCTATTAGAGTACTATCGGGTGATATTTTGCATGTTAATTCTTGCATAATATCAGATACTTTTATATTATTTTCTTCTTTTAAAAGCTTTTCAAAGGGTTCAAAGGTTTTCACAAACTGCATATTGCCCAGGTAATTAGTATATGCAGGAAAGCTCGACATTAGTAAGTCAAGTACAGTAACTTCGCCAATAACTTTTAAGGTCTTGTCGACGACAGGGGTATAGTTGTAATTCTTGTTATAAAAGAGATTGCCAAGTTCTTTCAAAGTCATACTAGGACGCGCATAGATGATATGTGTGTTCATAATATCGCTAACAGTAACGTTTTTATTGAGAGCAAAGTCTTCTTTGGATACAAGATTGATAAATTCTTCAGGCTTTTTTACCTCTAATAATTTGTTGAAGAATTCAATATTTTTTGAAAGTTTGATAATACATTGCAAGATGTGCAAATATAAGGTGCTTTGCTGTGGATCCGTGATCACCATAATCAACATTTTTACAGTCCCATGCTCTGTTTCTAATGGCGTTTTTGGTGTTGCAATTGCGATAATTGCGTCATTAAGCCCTGCTACATGGACATGTGGTATGGCAACTTCTGTGGGAAAAACTGTGCTTGTTTCATGATCACGCTCAACAATTTTATCAAATAAAGCTTCGCAACTTATTGGTAGTTTGTATTTGTGGCAAATTTCACTCAATAGCTCTTTGTAAATGTCTTCTTTTGTCTCGGAACAGACATTAAGCTTGATGAAATCTTTGTTTAATAAACTTGAAAATTGCATTATAGCCATATTACTCTCCTTTAAGAAAATAATAAACAGATTGTCTTTTTTTGTCAACTGATTTTATCATTTTATTTTCTCAAACCATATTTTTATGTTACTGAGGGTTTGCTCTGGATTTTGCATAAAGCGAATATTAGTGGGTAAAATCTGCTCAAAATACTTGCCATATTGCTTTAATTTTATACGATTATCCAAGATGAGCACTACGCCACTATCATCTTTACTTCTGATTAGTCTGCCAAACCCTTGCCTCATTTTAAGTAGTGCATTGGGCAAAGAATAGTGCATAAAGGAGTTCTTATTTTGTTTTTCAAGCTTTTCGATATAAGCTTCAACCGTGGGTTCTGAAGGTACTTGGAAAGGTAATTTGTAGAGTACAAGCAGTGACAAAGATTCGCCCTGTACATCTACTCCTTCCCAAAATGAGCTTGTGCCTAATAAGACAGCATTTTTCTGTTTGATAAAGTCTTTCAAAATGCTATTACGCCCGCCAGTTTTACCTTGAGCCAAAAGATTTATATTCTTTTCATAGCAAGTGGTGCTAAGCTCATCATAAGCGGTATTGAGGTCTTTATACGATGTAAATAAGACCATTGTACCAACCTTGTTTGCTTCTATTACCCTCTTTAATAAATCTATACTTTGTGGGGCAAAATAAGGGTCTTTATTATCTGGCAAGTAGGTGGTATTTAGTACTACAACCTGCTTGTGATAATCAAAAGGCGATTCGGCAATTGTCTCATTGATGACAATATTTTGTGTATTATCCAGACCAAGATTTGCTGTGAAGTATTTAAATGTGCCCCTCAAAGCCAAAGTTGCAGAAGTAAAGACTATGCTCTTTACCTTATGAAAAATGAGATCAGGTAAAATCTTATTCACTTCTATTGGCGCATAATTAACAACTCCTGCAGGGTAGTTTTCATCTTTTGCTTTTATTGTCGAAAACCACATTGTATAATCTTCCAAGTCGGGTGATTGTAAGGTTTTGATATTATTAATAATTTCAAAGAGTCTTTCGCTGATGCCTTCAACTGTGGCCATTTGATTGTCATAATCATTAAATTTATCAGCGCTTACCCCTTTCATGATCTCGATAAGCTGTTCAGATCTCTGGAGCAATGAAGATAAGAAGGCGATAAGTTTAATTGATTCATTAGTAAAATCTTGAAATTTATTGATATCTTTAATTCTAATCTTTCCATAATTATTCGATTCTTGTGCATAAGCTGCAATTACCTTAAATAATTGGCTAACATTTGAATCCTCTTCTTCAATTATGGTGATCATTTCATCGACTATTTTTACCAGATATTCCTTTTTCGAATTAACTATAGTGCTTTTCATGGCGCTTATTTTCAGGTTTACCAAAAGCCCATTTTGGTATTTTTTACCATTATAATACATGGAGTTTAAAAAGTTATTTATATCATAATAGCCTATTGATAAGCCTAAATGCTGCGCTGCCGAGTTTAATAAATTATGCGCTTCGTCTACAATCAAGTAGTTTACAGCGCCCAAGGCATTGTTTTCATTCATAAAATCAGAGAATAAAAGCGAATGGTTTACTATGACGATATTAGATTTTTCTGCTTTAAAGCGTATATTCATCAAGAAACAAGACGCATATTCAGGGCATTTTTTGCCACTACATTGATGTCTTTCGGAAGCTACTCTTTTCCAGATCATTGAATAGTCAGAGCTCTCAAAGGCATTGTTTTCTGAAATATCTCCAGACTTTGTATTATTTGCCCAAACTGCAAGGTATAATAGCCCATAAGCTTCAAATTTTGAGAAGTTTTGTATAGTGGTGCTTTGAGATAATTCTCTGTATATCTCTTTCCATTTTTTGAGGCAGATATAGTTTTCACGCCCTTTGACTATTGTAGCTGTAAATGGCGTATCAATTGCATTTTGTATTAATGGCAAGTCTTTAGTGATCAATTGTTCTTGTAAGTTTTTGGTATTTGTAGAGACAACAACTTTTTCACCTTTTCTGAAGCAGAATTGAATTGAAGGGATAAGATAAGCCAGCGATTTACCGACGCCTGTGCCTGCTTCAACAAGCAAGTATTCATCCTTTTCTTGTGCTGCTAAAACGGCTTTTGCCATTTCTATTTGCCCAGTTCTCACCTGATAGCTATCAAAGCTTTTCTTTAACAAACCATTTTCTTCAAAAATGTCATTTATCTCATAAGATGAATGATTTTTGGGCTCATGTTTTATATAGTTTTGGTTTTGGAACTGTTTTTTTTCAGTCTTGCCTTTCACTAATGAATGCTTGATAATATGTTTTCTCAGCTTTTCCAGCACTTCTGTTAGCGCAGAAGAGTTGTCACTAAAATCAGCCACATTATAGAGGAAATTAATTGTATCAAGAGAGATGCTCTCCACAGCTTCTTCCAGCATTTTGTAAAAAACTTGTCCAGTCACTTCAGAGTCATTGACAGCACGATGTGCTCCAGTATTTTCTAAGTCGTAGTATTCCACCAGAGTTTCAAGCTTGTGATTATTGAGGGCTGGAAGAAATATTCTGGCAAAATCGCATGAGTCAAGCACATCATTGAGTAGTTTGTGCTTCATTACTGCAAAGCTTTTTGAATTGAGAAAAGCTACATCAAAGGGGGCATTGTGCGCCAACAGCATATCACTCGGCTTGATAAAGTTATAAAATTCTTTCAACGCCTTATTGATAGTCGTTCCTTTATCAAGCTCTTTTTGGGTGATATTCGTTAATTTGTAGATAAAGGGCGGCACTTCCTTTTGTGGCTTGATCAATGTTGTAAAAGAGTCTGTGACTGCACCATTTTCAAAGCGAACAGCAGCTATTTCAATAATTTCATCATTATAGCTACTTAAGCCTGTTGTCTCGAGGTCAAAAACAACAAAAGAAAACTGAGATCGAATGTCATTACTCATCAATTTCATCCTGTTCATCTGTGGGGGCATAACGTTTTAGCTTTTTAATTAACCCCTGCCTGCTGATGCCAAGCATTATTGCTGCATGACTTTGATTCCCACCGACTTCTTCCATAGTGTCCAGTATCATTTGCTTTTCCAAGTCTTCTATTGCTTCTTTTAAAGTTTTTTTAACGTTTTCATCTTTGCCTAAATCTTTGTTTTCTTGATATTTGTATACTTCTTCAGACCAGTCACTTGCTTTGATTAGGCTATCATTTTCTGCCAGAGTAACAGCTCGCTCGATCTCATTTTCAAGTTGTCTAATATTACCAGGCCACTCATAATTGACCAAGCATCTCATCGCTTCGTCGGTGATTCCGATAATCTTTTTATTAATTCTTTGTTTATATTTATCGAGAAAGTGAATTGCTAAAAGTGGTATATCTGACTTACGTTCTTGCAGAGATGGCATTTGTATTCTGATAACATTGAGTCGATAGTACAAGTCTAAACGAAATTCTCCTTGTTTTACTCTCTCCATCATCGAGGTATTAGTAGCGCAAATGACGCGTACATCGACTTTTTCTGTGACGGTTGACCCCACTCTTTTTATCTCTCCTTCTTGCAAAAAGCGTAGCAATTTTGCTTGTGTAGAGAGGCTGATATCAGCTATCTCATCTAAGAAGAATGTCCCCCCATCTGCGACTTCGAATAACCCTTTCTTATCATGTGTAGCGCCAGTAAAGGATCCCTTGACGTGACCAAAGAGCTCGCTTTCCAATAGTGTCTCGGTTAATGCACCACAATATTGAGCCACAAACTTCTTGTTTCTACGATTACTATTATAATGTATAGCTCTGGCAATTAGCTCTTTTCCTGTACCGCTTGGTCCTTCGACGAGCACAGTAGTAGGCGAGTCTTTTATCTTATCAATCAGTTCAAATATCTCTATCATTTTTGAGCTTTTACCAATCATATTCGTAAATTGATTGCCTGATTCAAGCTCTTCTCTCAGTACAGCATGAGATTTTTCTAGATTACTATGCCTAATATTCTCGATAATAACAATGATTTGGTTGCAGAGCGAGTTGAGCAGGTTTATCATTTTCTCTGCAAAATAATGCGAGCCATGCTTACTAAAGAGTAGAATCACGCCGATAGTATTGTTTCTGATATTCAATGAAAAGGTGGCAATGTCATTATATTGCATTGCAAATTCAGGCTGTTTATAAGTATAGTTTTGGTTATTTTTATAAGACTTATGTATCAAGTCCAACATCGAATCATAGTCTTTTTCATTAGTAGAAAAGTTGTTAAAGAGCTGATATTCCCAAGAATCGACTGAGTCGGTTGATTTATAAAGAGAGAGAATTCCGCCATCAGCTTCTGAAAACTCGACGAGTAGCTCTAATGACGTTTCCAACAAGGTAATAAAGTCGGTAATAGAATTTAGTTTTTGTATTACTTCAGAGAATTTATTAAGCAAAGACTCTTGAAATTTTGTTTCTTTTAGTTCACTTGAGTGTTCTTTTGCAATTTTTTGAGAGAGTAGGTCATTTTGTTCTAAAAATTTGATTGCTCCATAGTTTTTCACAATGCTGATATTGTTTGTCAGGATATGCAAAGCCTGTTCCCAGTCACCCATGTCATTTAATAAAACTGCGTATTCATAATAGGCTAGCGAGAGTTCAAATAGATTTTGATTAGCCTTAAATATCTCGATAGCTTTTTCCAGATAAGGCTTTGACACCTCAATATCTCTTTTTTCAAGCAAAGCTCTCATTATGTTGATATTACCCAAATGTAGCTGATTATTGAGCTCTAATGCGGTTTTTTCAGCCAGTTTAAGGTAATAGTCGGCACTTTCATTATTATGTGTTAAAATAAAGTACCATGCATGTTTTATACTACTTTCCAAGATTTTATCTTTGGCATTCAGAGATTTAAAGAAATCAAAGCTCTCGACCAAATAGCCATAAGCCTCTCCAAACTTATGTAATTGGGTCAATACAGATCCCAGATTTCCAAAGAGTTCTGCCTTTAGATAATCGTCATTTATATTATTTATAATATTTTGTCCTTTGATATAAAGGTCATGCGCTAAATTATATTCTCCTCTTTTTTCATATAATTCACCAAGGTTATTGTAGGATCTCAGCAAGCCCTCCATAAAACCCATTTCTTCAGATTTCTTGATAGCTGAATTATAGTATTCTATTGCCTTTGTCCAATTACCAACAATAAAATAAACCGCTCCGAGATTATTCAAACTGGCAATGATATTTTTAAAAAGATTAAAGTTTACAGCTGTTTGTAATGATTTTTCATATGCTTCAATTGCCTTATCATATTCGCAGTTATCCATATAAGTAACGCCAATGTTATTATAGCAGTTACTGATATTATAGCGTTCAGCCAGTAGTTTTTGTATGGATAAAGCCTCATTAAAATAGATCAAAGACTTTTTGTAGTCGCCCTGATCGTCAGCAAGGCTACCTAAATTATTATAGCAAACAGCGATTCCTTCGAGGTTATAATGTTCTTTTTCCAACTTTAAGCTTTCTAGGTAGAGCCTTTCTGTCTCTTCCCAATCTCCTTGAAACATCTTGATGACACCAAGGTTATTGTAAATTGCAGCCAGTCCGTAATTGCATTTTATTGATTTATAAATAGATTCTGCTTCTTTAAACGAGCTTTCAGCCTTTTCAAGCATATTAATATAATAATATATCTTTCCAACAGTCTTTTTTGCTTCTGCTTGAATGGATTTACTGAGATCTTTATCTTCAATAGAGATAGCATATTCAAGCGTTTTATCAATTGATTTAATAGCCTCATTAAAGTCTTCTTGATCGGTCAAAATTTCAGCTCTTAAATGCTCAAATTGTGCTTTCCAAACAGGGTCAAAGTTATCGCTATAGTGTGTCTTAATAATTTCTAATGCAAACTTATATGAGCTCAAGTCAAAGAGTGTTTTCGCCAGCAAATAAGCAATCTCTTCGATAGGATAATCATTTGCAATAGAGATCTTTAAAATATAGCGAAAGACATCGCTTGCCTTTTCATATTGTTTAATATTTCTATAAGATATTCCCAAATCTTTTTGCATGGCGACTTGTTCTTTTACCTGTTTAATATGTTTCAAAGACAACTCAAACACTTCTAAAAGAGCATTGTGATCATTAATATCTTTGAGGTAAGCAATCTCTTTTTTGACTGCTGCAGGCATATATTTATTCTTTAAAAAATAGTGTTTTATATAGTTTGCTTCATTAACTTTTTTCTTTTTAAGATAGTCAAAAAAGTTATTGGTATAACTTGCAAATGAACTGTTTGTTTTTTCTTTGATAAACTTGTCAAAGTAACTAACTTTCTTGATATAATAATAGTCGTCATTCAAGCCGATATAGTGCCCTTTTTCGAGCCTATTGATAATCTTTTGTAAGGCTTGATTCTTTATTTCTAAAAGCTCTTCAAGCACGGAGGTTTTGGCATTTCCATCACAAAGCAAGATATATAACATCGCCTCCATTTCTTTTTCATTTAGCTGTTCAAGCCTCTCGGAATAAAGGTTTTCTGCATTAGTTGTTTTATTCAATTGTCTATGCAATTCTGTTCTGGAGCCTTTTCCATCGATAATAGACGAAGCGATAATGTTTTCTATAAGAAACAAGTTGCCGCCAGTGATACTTTCGATTATTTCTGCATCTATATCATTTTCTTTAGGCTCTGATAAAAATAGCTCATTGAGAATAAGCGATATTTCATGGGTTTTGAAGTATTCAAGGCTCTTTTTATTACTAAATGGAAATAGCTCACGATTGGTAAATGCAACAATATGAATCTTATAACTACTAATAAACTGAATGAAATACTGGATAAAATCAATGGTGTATTGGTCTAAAATATCAGCACTATCGATGAGCAGGACCATCGGTTTTAAGAGATCTTTTTCTTTTATTATAGAGCTCAAGTAATAGAAAAAATTGTATTTATTAGTACTTTTTGCATTCCATGATGACCTGATCTCCGTAAAAAGATTCATATCTATCTGTTTTGAGATGGATTGCAGTAAATCGGATATATGATTGAAAACAAAATAACTCGGAATATAGTTTACATGCATTATTTTTTTTGACTTTAATACTTCAGAGAGTTTCCTAAACAAATATGATTTTCCTGTACCCGAATGTCCAAATATTTCAATTAACTGACTTGTCTCTGAGCCGAGCTCTAATAAAATATCATCAATAAGATCAGACTTATTTGCCAATATTTGAGTTAAACTCTTTTCTAATACGTCTTTCATATCACTTCACTCCTAATTAAGCTAATTCAAATAAACATAGTAATTTTGTCAACAAAGTTTTTACACTGTCTATAAAAATTACAGCTTTTATTTTAACAAATCACAAGAACGATTATTCTCGTGATGTTAAGTATTGCAATATAATATATTAGCAAATGATAGAAAATGACAAAAATCAATACGACTTTAACTCTTGATGAGAACGTAGTGTGATAATTGAGTTACATTTTATAGCTAATAACTAAATCCGCTACAAATTATGGCTATTTAGGTAAAAATTGGAGAACTATTTAAAAGGTGTTGTTGTTTAAATTCATAATTCTACCTTATTCTTTGATAACTTTTTTTGGTTTACTATGCAATAGCCTCGAATAGTATTCAATGGATCATATTTTGAGGGACAGTTGTATAATTTTTAAATAACAAATAGTTTCAGCATTTTTCTGTCAAAATTCATAATAAATCTCCGTTCCATTCCCTTTAGATTCCTATAAGAATCCCTTTCATTCTCCAAGATAGCAAGGGGAATGTCAAGAGAATGAAGGGGGCTTATTACCTAAAAATAGGTAAATTAGCTCCCTGAACAAAAGGTTGTTATTTATTATATAAAAAGCAGAGTAATAATTATCCTTGCCTATACTTAAGCTGTGAGCTTTTAACGGCAGTTTTCTTCAGTATTACACAGAAAAGTGTTGAATTAGTTGAGAATTAATTGCCTCTTTCTTTTTTTAGTCCTTGGAAAATATCATATACTTTTTTTGATAGCTTGTGTAGGGTAAAAGGTTTTTGGATATAGTGTTGGATGCCAAGGTCCATGATTTTATCAATACGTGCATCTTTTTTGAGCCCAGAGCAGAGCAAAACTTGGATGTCTGGTTTTATTTTTTTCATTTGGATATAAGTGTCTCTGCCATTGAGTTTAGGCATATTAATATCCAAAATTACTAAATCAATGGTTTTGTGTAGTTCTTTAAAATATCTAACAGCTTCTTGTCCATCTATTGCAGTGATAACAGTGTATTTTGATTCTTCTAATATTTCTTTTGCTATTTGCAAGACAATAGGTTCGTCATCAGCTATTAAGATGCATTCTTTATTTCCGACATAGAAGCGTTCTTTTTCACCTTTGAGGAGGACAATGGAGTTTTCAGCTGACAAATAAGGGAGATAGATGACGAAATTTGTGCCGACATTCTCTTCTGAAAAGAATTTGATAAAGCCATTATGTTGTTTGACAATATTGTATGTGATAGACAATCCTAAGCCAGTTGAGCTTTCGATGTTTTTGGTGGTGAAGAATGGGTCGAACACCTTTAACATGTTTTCTTTGGAGATGCCTATTCCAGTGTCGCTGACGGTTATTTTCCAATAGGTTATTTCCATTGAGCTAGGTTCTGATAAGACAAAGAATCTATCTGCTTCAAATTTTTCAATAGAGATGCTCAAGATTTTTTCTCTATCTTGAGAGTCTACCGTCGCCATTGCTTGATAACCATTTAAGGCAAGATTGAGTAAAACTTGTTCAATTTGTGTTTGATCAGCTATGGTAATGGCTGGTTCAGGGTAGCAGTTTACCTCCATTTTGACAGATTTATCAAAGGTATTTTGGCAGATATTGTAGATATGTTGAATTGCTTCGTTTAGATCGACTTTTGTGATATAGAGGTTTTGTTTTTTGGATAAAGTTAAGAATTGTTGAACCAAGTTTTCAGCTCTATTTGTTGAGCTTTCAATAGTTTGAATATAATCATAGACATCTTCAGTCTTGAAGTCATTTGTAAAGTGTAATTTATGCTTTAAGAGAGATAGTGTGCCACTAATACCGCAGAGAATATTATTAAAATCATGAGCCAGACCACCAGCGAGCGATTCCACTGCCTCCATCTTTTGAGTTTGTCTAAACTGTTCATTAATGCTCTCAGTTTCAGTCACATCATTTACGCTGACAACCAGCCCATTTCCCTTATTTGTCTTTAAAGGAAAGAGAAAAACCTCAAAGAAATGATTTGGTTTTTTTGCATAAGTTTCACGATAAAGTCTGATAGGGTTTGAGATATCTATTACTTCTCTTAGTACTTCTTTGTATCTTTCAAAGAAGGGTATTGCTTCCCAGATTATTTTATTTTCAAGATCGCCATCTATTTCAAAGAAATCTTCTGTGAAACTGTTCCATTTCAAGAGAGCAAAATCTTTATTAGTGACGATAAACACGCCTGGCATAGAAGCAAAGACGCCTGCTGTAATAGAGATGTTTTCTTTTAGCGATTCTGTCATCAGGTTGAAGCTGCGTGAGAGATCCCCAATCTCATCATTTGAATGTACAGGGATTTCTTGATCAAGATCCCCCTTTGTTATTTTGCTAATGCTTGCAATGACTTTGCTCAGCGGCATTAATACATTAATATTGATTAGTAAATATAGGATGAGTAGTACTGCCAAAATAATGAAAAAGCTGGAAAAGAGGGTTTTATAGCGATATGTATTTATTTGCTTCATGCTATCAGATAAGTCAATGTCAACCTCGACTTTTCCTACGATGAGGTCATTATAGGTAAGTAAATCTTTGATGGTGATTGAGTTATTTTTCCCCTCTGTTATACCTCTGCTTGATGGAGTTACTACTCTGTTGGAATTATCATAGACTCTTGCCGATTTCACCAGAGGGAGATTTTGCATTTGAATAACATAGTTTTCCAGTGAGTAAAAATCAAGTCTATACAGTGAGCTTGCACAGTTATGAGCAAAGACCTTAGTTAATTGATCGCCTTTTTCTTTTTCTTTTTTCATCAAAGTTGAATAAAAAGTACGAAACAAAAAGCTGTTGATGAAAATCAATGAAAAGATTAATGTGATACTAATAATAGATAATAGTTTTGTATTGAGCTTTAGATTATCAAAAAACTTGTTCATATTTTATTACTCATCCTTAAATAGTGTTGGAACTTTGATAGCTTTGTTCACTAATAAGCTTTCTATTTCCGTTAGTTTATCTAGTGTCGCGGGGCTAATTTTATCTTTTGTGTAGAGCATTTGACTAAGACCAACACCATTTTCTTTAATGCCGAATTTATATGCTTTATTCTTGAAGCCAGAATTAATGATTTCACTAATGACAATGTCTAAGCCAACGTCTATATTTTTCATCATGCTTGTTAAAATAATACCTTCTGCAAGATAATCCTGGTCAGAATCTACCCCAATAACATATTTATTATTGTCTTTTGCTGCACTAAAGACGCCTAAGCCTGCGCCTGCTGCAACTTGAAAGATGATATCAACATTTTTTGTTTGGTAAAGCTTATTGGCTATTTGGCGGGCAACTTTTGAGTTGTCAAATGGATTGCTTATTTTATCATAATCAGCAATGTACTCAGTGTAGATATTGATATTTGGATTAATATACTTTGCACCAGCAATAAAGCCGACATTGAAGTCATTGATGATATTGATATTAATAGCGCCGATCATGGCAATTGCTTTGGTTTTGCTTTCCATTGCGCAGAGAGCTCCAGCCAAGAAAGAACCTTCATTTTGCCTGAATTGAATGGATGCCACATTGTCATAATAGTTATGAGCCACATCGTCCATGACGATGAATTTTATTTTTGGGTACTTTTTTGCCAGCATATCGACAGGTTCTATCATATGATAACCACCACCAGCAATTATGACATTTGCCCCTTTACTAATCAGTCCTTCAATTACTTCAGTATCATTTTCAATAGCAAGAGGAGTATCGTAGATATATTTAATATTATACTTCTGTTGTGCCAAAGTCATACCCTTGAAATGCATGTCGTTAAATGCCTTATCACCCAGCCCACCGAGCCCCGTTGCCAGCCCAAATAATAAGGTGTCTTGAGGTGCAGCCTGCTTGTTTTTGGACAGTTTGTCGTTATCCTTACATTGTATCACGATTAGCAAAATGATTAAAATGAAGATGCACAGTAATGCAATCTTTAAAGTCTTTTTCATAAATAATCCCCTTTCTTTCATAATCTTTATAAGATTAGCAAAAACAATTGAATAAGTCAAGCTTTTATTTATATAAAAAAGAAAAAATTGATTTGCTGAACAAATGCATTGAATATTCAAGTTGGCAACTGCCTATTAGCCATTCTGCTATGAGTTTTCTGATTATGCTAAGTATTAATTAAAAAAAGATTGACTAAATATGTGTTTTTATTCATTAGGTATTTAAAACAAATAAATAAAAGGATTTATTATGCAAGAGCCTAAAGTAGATTTGAGTTTAGCGTTAGAGCATGGTCTAACCGAAGAAGAATATGAATTAGTATTAAAAACAATTGGCAGAACCCCCACTTTCACAGAATTGGGAATTGTGTCTGTTATGTGGTCTGAGCACGCAAGTTATAAGAATTCAATTAAATACCTAAAAACATTACCCAAAGATGGTCCTTTTATGCTGACTAAAGCAGGCGAAGAAAATGCTGGCGTGGTCGATATAGGCGATAATCTTGCAATCTCATTTAAAATTGAATCACACAATCACCCTTCAGCTGTTGAACCCTATCATGGTGCAGCAACAGGCGTAGGCGGTATTTTAAGAGATATCTTTACTATGGGTGCACGTCCTATCTGTGCTTTAAATTCATTAAGATTTGGCAATCCAAATGATCCACGTGTAAAGTTCTTAATCAAAGGCGTGGTCGCTGGTATTGCTGATTATGGTAATTGCTTTGGTGTACCGACTGTTGGTGGTGAAGTTTATTTTGAAGATGCGTATTCTGGCAATCCATTGGTAAATGCCATGGCTGTGGGTTTGATGAAACATGACGATTTGATGTCTGCTGCCGCTGAAGGACCAGGCAATTATGTGGTTTATGTTGGCGCTAAGACAGGTCGTGATGGTATTCATGGTACGACCTTTGCCAGTGCAGACCTATCCGAAGAATCAGAAGAAAAGAGAACCGCTGTGCAAGTAGGCGATCCTTTCATGGAAAAACTCTTGCTTGAGGCTAGCCTCGAAGTGATACAGAAAAAGCTTGTTGTTGGCATTCAAGACATGGGTGCTGCGGGTTTGACATGCTCCAGTAGTGAAATGTCTGCCAAGGCTAATAATGGTATTGAAATGGATGTTGCGCTTGTACCACAGAGAGAAAAAGGTATGACTGCTTATGAGATCATGCTCTCTGAATCACAAGAGCGTATGCTGATGATAGTTGAACCAAAGAATTATGAGAAGGTAAAAGCTGTCTTTGAAAAATGGGACTTACATGCTGAAAAAGTCGGCGTTGTTACAGGTGACGGTCTTTTGCGTATCAAATATAATGGCGAAGTTAAGGCTGAGCTACCTTCGCAAATGCTTGTTTTAGGTGGAGATGCACCTATTTATGATCGTGAATTAAAGAAGCCTGAATATCTTAATGAGATTAGAAATTTGAATATAGACTCTTTAGCACAACCAAATAATTATAATGAAGTATTGTTAAAACTTGCTGCAACACCAACTATTGCTTCCAAAAAGAGTATTTATCAGCAATATGATCATATGGTGCAAATCAATACTATGGTCGAGCCTGGTAGCGATGCAGCTGTGATTAGGATAAAAGATACAAATAAGGCTATTGCTGTAGCAACTGACTGTAATGCGCGCCTCGTTTACTTAAACCCATATGAGGGAGCAAAGGGTGCTGTGGCTGAATCTGCACGAAATGTCGTCTGTTCTGGTGCAAAACCTGTAGCTATTACCAACTGTCTGAACTTTGGTAATCCTTATAATCCAGAGGTCTATTGGACTTTTGTTGAGGCTATCAAGGGTATGTCAGACGCTTGCATTAAGTTTGAAACACCTGTTACGGGTGGCAATGTCTCTTTTTATAATCAAAGTCCGACAGGAGCTATTTATCCTACTCCAACTATCGGTATGCTCGGTTTAATTGAAGATAATAGCAAGGTCATCACATCTCACTTTAAAAATAAAGGCGACTTGATCTATCTATTAGGTGAAAATTGTAATGAAATAGGGGGCTCGCAATACCTGCATGAGATACATGGCTTGATAAAAGGTGATGCTCCGCATGTTGACTTAGATAAAGAAGCACTATTGTATAATGCTATGCTCAAGCTCGTTGATAAAAGACTCTTGCAGTCAGCGCATGACTGCTCTGATGGCGGCTTGGCAATTGCCCTGATGGAATCAAGCTTCAGTCCAAATGGTTATCATACAGGCTGCAAAGTGAAGGTGAATTTGAAAAATAGAGCAGATATAGAGCTCTTTGGTGAATCTCACAGCCGTATTATTGTGAGCATTAAACCAGCTGATAAAGATGCTTTTGAAAAGCTATGTCAAGATGAAAAACAAACTTTTATGCCTTTAGGCGAAGTAATTGCTGATAGAATTAGCATCAATGAATTAATTGACCTTGAAACAAAGGTATGTGCTGAAGCATTTTATAGTTTTAGTATTTAATCAATAAAATAATATATTTACAGGACTTGCCATTCATTTGGTGAGTCCATTTTTTACTTTAGGTATCGACCATCTCTTCTCCATTAGCATACTCTTTGTAGAGTACCTGGTCGATATTTGTATTCACTGCTATTTTAGTGGTAATATCTTGTAAACTCTCGAATATTCTATTTATGTTTTTATTATCTTTCAACTCTGGATGTTTGAGTATTAATAACTCAATGTTGCCTTGAATAACAGCCAGGGGTTGTTTAAGCTCGTGATTCGTCGTCACCGCCATTGCCAAGACACTTTTCAGCTTTTCCATTTCAATCTCTTTTTCTTGGTGTATTTTTAGGTTCATCAGTGCATTTGCCAGGTCTTGCGTAGATTCTGAGAGCTCTTTGTTTTGCTGTATTATGAGCTCTATGGCAAATTTATTAATTAGGTGTGTTTTGATACGAGCGATTAGCTCACCCTGATTGATTGGAAGTGATATATAGTCAGTTGCCCCCATATTGAGGCTTTTTATTAAATCGTCTACCTCTCTGCTGGAGGTGATAAAGATAATAGGTATTGTGGCTAACTTACCGTTTCTTTTGAAGTTTTTAAAGATTTCAAAGCTATTTATATCAGGTAAGTCGATTCTCATTAACACTAGGTCGGGCACGCTCTCAATTGCAAGTCCCAGTGCTTCTTTACCATATTTGCATGGTATGACTTGGAATGAGTTAGCAATTAGAATATTTGAGATAGAGTAGGCATTATCATCATTGTGGTCTACTACCAGTATTTTTGCTTTTTCTATGTATTTATCAAAGTGTCTTAGCATGTGCCCTCCAATATTAAAATATTAAGATTTGAATATTATGCAAAAAGTATTTGTAAATAAAATAGCTCTCTAATCTATTTGCCTGATTATTACTCTTTTTAGCTTTTCTGATACCTTAATTATTATCTCTATATCTTGCGCAGCACTCAGCACGATATTGAGTTCTTCCCATTCTGTTTCATAATTCTTTGGTAAGCTATTCTTATCTATCTTTAATGTCCACTGACCAGGCTGCAGCCTTTTAAAAGAAAAGTTACCCCTAATATCACTGGCTGTGCTATAACTTGTCACACCATTTGATAGCGTGATTAATAGTGCAGAAAATGGTCCCGCTTCGTAAAACTCTGGTTCGTCTTGCATAAACCAATTTGCTACAGGCTTAAAGAGCTTAACTTGCCCTAAGATAGCAGAGGCAGAGGCTTGAGTAAGAGTGAGATACTGCAATGAATCGGCTTTGATCTGCACTTGTAATGGCAGGGCAGGCGTCATGACATGACTATCACTGTCTATCACGTCCAATTTATATGAGCCGTCACGTAAAGCAGCGAAAATAAACTCGCCGTCTTTATTGCTTATTGCCAGATCTTGGTTGAGCTTCATTATCTTCTTTTCGATAGCAATATTATTCTGATCAACTATCCGTCCTTTTAGATAGCTAATATCTCTTCGCTCTTGTAGTGGAATGCCTAATCGATAATTTAACCCAAGAGAAGCGAACCAATAGTTATGTTTTTGTCGAAATGAGAGCCCTGTATTTAGAGAAAAGACATAGTTATCTGCATACTTATAGTTGAGATTATTGGAAAAGCTATTGCTCATTTGACTGTGTTTGTGCAAAAATAGATTATTACTATAAGAAAAAGAATTGCTCAGCCTATTCGATAAAATGCTATGCAGGTTAAAGCTCGAACTGAGTGTCTTCAAATTTTGATAGCTAAAGTTCTCATTTTTACTATTTAAGGTGAAAGATGCTCGCAGGGTATTATTGGCATCATAGGGAAAGAGAAAAGATGAACGATATGTCTGTGAAAGGCGTTTACTCCCCTCATCTAATTGATTGATACTGAAAGTAGCAGAGTGCCTCGTCTGGAGCTGCTCAAAGTCTCTATCATAATACCAAATACTATTGATGACTTTCTCATTCACCTTGATCTCTGCAAAGTCTGTATCTTGTATTTTATATTCTAATTGTGTATTAAAATTACCTGTGATACTGGTTTCACCCGCAAAGCGCAATTCTTCCTTTTGGTATTTATTTTTAATATCGTATGAATCTTTGTCAAAATAGAGGCTTATATAGCGAGAGAGTGCATTAAAACGCAGAGCATTGTTGAATTGTGTACTCTTCTCTTCAGTACCCGTGTATGCAGAAGGCTTGTAAAAATAACGAGACTTAAAGTTCACATTATTCAGGCTTGGTTGCCAGCTGAGATCATAGGCATAACTATTGTCCTGCTTGCCTTTATCATGATTACTGGCAATCTCTGCATCAAAGTTTAGTATATTATTGATTCTTATCTGATTTTCTACTGCAGTGAAGACATTATCTGCTTGATCAGAAAAGGCATGAGAAACCTTGTGCATTGAATATCTCCACGGCTTGACTGAGGCAGCAAAGGCATAATGATCAGTAAAACTATCCAAATCCTGCAGATTGCCTGCATACAAGTTGAGATAACGACTATTGAGCGCAAGACTTGCACCACGCCCAGATTGAGAGTTTATCTTTGAAGAGACAAAGCCCAAGTTTGTATCGCCATAAGTAAGCGTGCTATATGGTGTTTGCCATGTGGCTGAGCTTCTATTTTCACGTGATAAAAAACCACCTTGCTGGTCATTACCGCTATAATTAAAGCTGAGATATTGCCGCCTCTTCGCATCGAGATAACTATTGCCTGTAATCGAATAATAACTGTTTAAGTCATTCTCTGCATAGCGGCTTTGCCCATTGAAGACAAGATTAAGGTTATTATAAATATCACCTTCTCGACTATCTACAGGTATCACTTGCGTCTGATAGCTTATTGCCCTCTGTTCTCTGCCTCCATTGGCATACCTGATTTCTATTGGCAACTCAAGTAGCATGGATTGTGACTTCTCTATGTCTTTGCTTATTTGAGCTGAGAAATGAAGCACTCTCGCTTCATTGATCGCCAATTCTTCTTGAAAAAGAGTGACCTTTTCTAAACTTCTATTGTGTGGGTCAAGATTCTTCAGTTGAATAGGCATATTACTCTTGTTTTTTACAGAGATTTCAAAGTTTAGGCTATCGCCACTGAGCGAGTATATGGGAAGAGGCGACCCTATTATTTCCACTTCTCTAAGCTCTGGTACCTTGCACTTGATACTAATAGAATCAAGTGCTATCCCTTGAACATTTGAGATGAGATAAGTAAGGGGAAAAGTCCCTGCTGCAGCTGCTAAAGGCACCCTGATTGTGCTCACTTGAAAGGTCTTTTCATGCGCTTCTAAGCTAATATTATGCTTGGTGAGAAATGCTTGCCAACGACCAGGCGTCTGCAATTCCCCATGAAGCACAAGAAGAGAGTCACTATCATTTTCTATACCGATGGAGATAGTGTAGCTCTTATTGGGTTCAAGCGACGTAGGCACTGAGATAAAGCTCAATTGTAGGCTATACAATGAACAAAATAGCAGAAAAAAGAGGGAACTTATTACTTGCTTCATGCTTGATACAAAAAAAGCGGACAATTGCTGTCCGCTTTAAATATTAATATCAATGTCTTACTTTACTAAGATCATTTTCTTACTTTGAATTGTCTTGCCTGCTGTCATAGTGTAGAAATAAACACCACTGTTCACAGATTTGCCATTTTCATCTTCACCATTCCAAGTCACGCTGTATGTGCCTTCAGCATTGTGGCTCGTGTTATAAGTCTTAACTCTTTGACCCTTAGTATTGTAAATAGAGATCTGAACATTTGCTGCACAAGCTAATTCATATTGAATTGAAGTGCTGGGATTGAATGGGTTTGGATATGCACCTTTTAATACATGATTGTATTGATAGTTTGGGTTTGGTACATCTGTATTGATATTGTAGATCACTTGTACTGGTCCGTGCATCTCTATCTCATTGTTGGATTCAACTGACTGTAACCAGTAGTAGTATTCGCCTTCTTCAATACCGTAGTCGATAAAAGAGTAGTTATGCTCGCTTGAAGTATTGGTCGCACCGATTGTCTCATTGTTTACTCTAATAGCATTGGTCTGCACATCGTCATTTGAACGATAGATATTATAGCCAACCATATTCGCTTCTGTTTGGGTCGTCCAATTTAATTGCACATTATTGGTATTGAGTAAAACAGCATCGAAAGATGAGAGCTCAACTGGGAGAGTAGCTTCGTCATAGAGAGTCACGGTGTAAGCTACCTTGGTGTTTGTGGTGTTTCTGGCCACTAGATAATAAACCTTAGTTGGTATTAGATCGGTACTTTGTGGTTCTTTAATATCCCTAAAAACCCATGTTTTATCTGATTGATTAAGTAAACCATACGTAGCAACATTTGCATCGGATACGATACTAATCTTAATATTCCCTTCAAGAGAATCATCTAATTTCCAATAGTCATATTGGTCATTATCTTTTTGCACAGATCCTATCAATATTGCATTCTTTGTCATGATTTTAGGCTGTGAACCTGCTTCTACTTGTGCCACAGTATCATTTTTCTCCACTTCATTATAAGTTACTTGTGCTAAGAGCACGGATAAGCTTAACATAAATAAGCAAGCAAAAATTAGGGATTTCTTCATTTTATCCTCCTATTAAATCTTTTTTTCAAAGACACAAATCTCATCTTCTTGATTGGTAATGACGATTAAGACTTGTTTGATACTGTTTGTAGCAAGATCATTGCCCAATTTGAGATTGCATTTGCGTGTCTTTTTGTTTAATATTTTGTATTTGTCTTTTATTTCTTTACTGATCTCTCCGCTATTATTGATAATTTGAACACTAATTTCTGCTTTGAGAAAATAATCATCTTGATTAGTCAAGTCAAAGCTGATAGCATTATCACTTATCTTAAAATTATTTAATTCGATATTTAGTGTGGGAGAATAATTGTGGTGATAGATATTATTAATCTCATATCTTACAGACGTGCCTATACTACCAAAGCTCGTCTTTTGTGCTTGAACTGCACCAATTTCTTCAACATAGATTTTGGTGTGATACGACTGATCTATAAGCTCTTCTGGGATTTTAGTGTTTAAAGTATAAATATAATTTGTCTTTGGGCTGATCATGACAGTATCTGGTAATGTAGGATACCAGCCACTGCTAATGTCATCTTCTGAGTATACTCTTACAAAGCAGGCTTTATCTGCTTCATTAGTTATCAGCAGATTTTGCTCTATTGCCTTGTCTGTCAATTCAAACTCATTTAATAGACCACTACCCATAGATATACCTAAAAGTAAAGAAGATAAAGGAAAAATCGTAAGCAAGAAGATCAACCTCTTGCTTACAATGATTGATAAATTCATCTTTTTATTCAACTGTTTCGCTAATTGTATAAGTTACTATGATGATATTTGTTTGCTCTGGTAAACGTGTATTAAAGACAAATCTGTAATTTAAGAGATCTGTTAATTTCCATGTGCCACCATAAATATCTTCAATGAGAACTTGATCTTCTAAGCCAAGAACTAATGCATCATCTTCAGTTGTATAATCATAATATGTTTCTTCATTTAAAGATATTTCACCTTGGCTGTTATTTGTAGCTAAGTTGCTTGCCACTGCCGAAGCAAAATCTTCTACCCAAAGTTTCGCTTCAATACCAGTAACAGTATTGATTTTTGCGCTAATTTTCGCTGAGTTTGTTTCTGTTCTTGTTGTGCCATATTCAAAAGACGATGTGACAGCACCACTATTAGTCCATTCTCCGACATTAGCTGTTGGAGCCCAGTTTGCAGCAGAAACATTAAGGTTCTGATTTGCAACAAGTCTGTCCATTGTAGGAATTGCGAATCCTGAGTTGTCACTATCAGCCAACAACAAGCTTGTAAAAGCTACGAGCACTACGATTAATAAAAAGGTTTTCTTCATTTTCTCCTCCAAATTTTATTCTGTTTTGATTATGCATAATTGAGTATTTCTGTTAAGTAAAAAATGTAAAAAAGTTTAAATTATTTTATCTTTTATTAGAATTAACTGTAAAATAGATCTTTAGGCAATATAGTTTTTTTATTTCTTATTCAATAATGAATGGTGTTTAACTGGTTTGCTTGGGAATATCTGCGACTTTATCATGAATAATGGCTATTTCTTCACAATAATAAAAAAAGGCAAATATTGATTGACAAATTGTTCATTTTATTATTTTTGTCATAGGTAAATAATAAAGAATAAAAGGAGTTGAAATGAATAATACAAAAAAAGTATATTTCTTTGGCAATGGCAAAGCAGAAGGCAAAGCTGATATGAAAAACCTTTTGGGAGGGAAAGGGGCTAACTTAGCTGAAATGAACTTGATAGGCGTGCCAGTACCTCCAGGATTTACTATCACAACTGAAATGTGTATTGAATATAATAAACTTGGCAAAGACAAGACAAAAGAACTTATCAAAGCAGAAGTGGAAGATGCAATTGCCAAAGTAGAAACTATTATGGAAAAGAAATTTGGTGATAATGAAAATCCATTACTCTTATCAGTTCGCTCTGGTGCACGTGCTTCCATGCCTGGTATGATGGACACAGTACTTAATCTCGGTATGAACGATACAACCGTCGAAGCTCTTGCAAAAAAAAGTGGCAATGCACGCTTTGCATGGGACTCATATCGTCGTTTTGTACAAATGTATGGTGATGTTGTTTTAGAAATGAAACCTAAAGATAAAGAAGCTCATGATCCTTTTGAAGAAATTATTGATGAATTAAAAAAAGAAAAAGGTTATCAAGAAGACTTGCAAATGACAACTGACGACCTTAAAGAATTGGTAAAAAGATTCAAAGCTGTTGTAAAAAAGAGTGTTAATAGAGATTTCCCATCAGATCCTTGGGAACAACTCTATGGCTCAATATTTGCCGTTTTTGAAAGCTGGATGAATGAACGTGCTGTATATTATCGTAAACTCAATAATATCCCTGAAGAGTGGGGAACAGCTGTCAACGTACAAGCAATGGTCTTTGGTAATATGGGTGAAAAAAGCGCTACTGGCGTTGCTTTTACACGTGACTCTGCAACGGGTGAAGATCTTTTTAATGGCGAATACCTCGTTAATGCACAGGGTGAAGACGTTGTTGCAGGCATCCGTACTCCACAACAGATTACCAAGATTGGTTCACAGAGATGGGCTGAATCACAGAATGTAACAGAAGAAGAAAGAACGAAGAATTTCCTTTCTTTAGAAGAGATTATGCCAAAAGCTTATCAAAAATTGGACGCTATCCAACAAAAGCTCGAAGATCATTATAAAGATATGCAAGATATCGAATTTACTATTGAAGACGGTAAACTCTGGATGCTACAAACAAGAAGCGGAAAGAGAACTGGCGCTGCTATGGTCAAGATTGCCATGGATATGCTCAAGCAAGGTTATTTAACTGAAAAAGAAGCTCTCATGCGCATGGAAGCTGGCAAGCTCGATGAATTATTACACCCTGTTTTCCATAGTGATGCTGTGAAAAAAGCTGTTGTCTTAGCAAAAGGCTTGCCTGCATCTCCTGGGGCTGCAACTGGACAAATCGTCTTCTTTGCTGATGATGCTGAAAAATGGGCAAATGAAGGTAAACACGTCATCTTAGTAAGAATAGAAACATCTCCTGAAGACTTAAAAGGCATGAACGTTGCCAAAGGTATCTTTACTGCACGTGGCGGTATGACCTCTCACGCTGCTGTGGTTGCACGTGGCATGGGTAAATGCTGTGTATCAGGTGCTGGCTCTGTAGTAATCGACTATAAAGAGAGAACAATGAGTGCTGCAGGAAAGACCTTTAAAGAAGGTGACTGGATCTCACTCAATGGCACAACTGGCGAAGTCTATGAAGGCAAAATAGAAACACAAGAAGCAGAAGTATCAGGCGACTTTGCGAAACTGATGAATATCTGCGATAAACATACACGTATGAATGTAAGAACAAATGCAGACACACCAAAAGACGCTGCTAAAGCAAGACAATTTGGTGCTACAGGTATTGGCCTCACTCGTACAGAACACATGTTCTTTGAAGGTGATAGAATTAAAGCTATGCGCGAAATGATTCTCTCAGACAGCCTCGAAGGAAGAAAAAAGGCTCTCGAAAAGATATTACCTTTCCAAAGAGATGACTTTGAAGGTATCTTTGAAGCAATGCAAGGACTGCCTGTAACTGTTCGCTTGCTCGACCCACCACTACATGAATTTGTGCCTGCAGAAGAGAAAAACCAAGCTGAAATGGCTAAAGAAATGGGATTGTCTTTAGAAGTTGTAAAAAACCGTGTCAACTCACTTCATGAGCTCAATCCAATGCTGGGACATCGTGGCTGCCGCCTCGGTATCACTTATCCTGAAATCACTGAAATGCAGACAAGAGCTATCATTGAAGCTGCCCTAAACCTTAAAGCAAAAGGTATTAAAGCATTACCTGAAATCATGATCCCTCTTATCGGAACTGTTCAAGAATTCGAAAACCAAGAGAAGATTATTCGTGCTACTGCTGAAAAGATTTTTGCTGAAAGAAACGATAGAATCGAATATCTCGTCGGAACTATGATCGAAATACCAAGAGCTACTTTGATGGCTGATAAAATCGCTGCAAAAGCTGAGTTCTTCTCATTCGGTACTAATGACTTAACTCAGATGACATTCGGTTACTCACGTGACGACGCTGGTAAGTTCTTACCAGAATATGTCGATAGAAATATCTTGAAGAATGACCCATTCCAAATCCTTGACCAAGAAGGCGTTGGTCAATTAGTTGAGCTTGGAACAAGCAGAGGCAGATCAACCAATGCTAAGCTTAAAGTTGGTATCTGTGGCGAGCACGGTGGCGAACCTAATTCAGTGAAGTTCTGTCACAAAGTTGGGATGAACTATGTAAGCTGCTCACCATTCCGCGTACCTATCGCAAGAGTTGCTGCAGCACAAGCGAACGTTGAATAACTAATAATGTATCATTATTTTGGACATCGAGTATGATGCTACGACTGTTCCAAATGAATTAGATTAGAAGACCCCCATTTCGGGGGTCTTTTTTTTTGAAGATTAACTTTATGCAGACTGGTTTTTCCTATTTGTAGATGAGTCTCAAAGGGTTCAGATAAGACACTACAATAATGAGATCTTTGAATTAGAAAGGAAAAGATTTATAGACGCGGATTACGCTGATTTTAAGGATTTTATGTTTTGAGCCAGCTCCAAAAAAGGCATAATAACGAAGGCTTTTTAAAAAACAGACTTTAACTTCATCTGTTTTATGTTTTGAATAAGGCATTAATGACTAATTCAAAGCTCTCATAATTAAATAATCACTTTGCAGAAGTATAGAGTGGGGAATATTGCTTAGTTGTTTGCTATAATTTCAAAGCTAAACGAGAAAAAGGAATGCTTTATTTGCCAATACAGAAGTTTTCAAATATCTTATTAAGTATATCGTCTGTAGATATTTTACCAATAATCTCTTCAAGGTGAGCGCTGGCTGAGGCAATGTCAAAGGCGATAAATTCAATACCCGTACTCATTTTCAGAGTATTTATTGCTTGGATAATAGCCTCTTTTGCTTTGGAGACAGCAGAGAGTTGACGCACATTGGAGATCAGCCCAGTATCTATCTCGTGAGCAAAAGACGAAAAGTAGTTTAAGAGATAGGCTTTTAGCGAGTCAAGTCCATCTTCAGTGATACTTGAACAGAGAATTATCTTATGATCAATCAGTTTAGCTTTTAGTGCGGGACTGAGTAAATCTGACTTATTGATTATTGGTATTATTTTTTCTTGTGATGTACTCTTTATAAGTTTGTCTTGCAAATCAGATAAATAAGCTTGGTAATGGCTAATATTTGGGGTTTGCATGATTATTTGGGCATCTAAAAGTAGAAAGACAAGATCAGCTTGAGCTATCATTTGATTAGAACGATCAATGCCCATTTTCTCAATAATATCATTGCTTTGTCTGATGCCAGCAGTATCGAAAAACCTGATGAGATTGCCATTCAGAGAGATAGCTTCTTCCAAATAATCACGCGTGGTACCAGGTATATCACTAACAATTGCCCTGTCCATATCAAGAATCTTATTGAATAAGCTTGATTTGCCGACATTAGGTTCTCCGACGAGGCAGATCTTTAAGCCTTCATGAATGATCAGCCCATCGCGACCTGTCTTTTCGAGCTTAAGCAGGAGATTTAATATTGCATTTAGTTTTTCTTCAATTCTATTGTTCTCGATGATGTCCACTTCATCTTCGATAAAGTCAATAGCAAGCTCACATTGCATTCTCAAGTCAAGAATATCTTCCAAAATTTGATTTATTTTCTTTTCAAGTTTACCTTCGAGCTGTGCCAATGAAGCTTGTTGCGCTTTCTTCGTTTGTGCCATTAAGAGATTACCAACCGCTTCAGCACGTGTGAGGTCCATTTTATGGTTTAAAAATGCTCTTAATGTAAATTCTCCAGGCTCAGCAAGGCGTGTTTTCTTTAAAAGAGTTTCCAGTATTTGGCTTGCTATAAAATCATTACCATGACATGATATTTCCACCAAATTCTCTCCCGTATATGAATGCGGTGCAAAATAACAGGTGAACAAAACCTCATCGATGAGCTGTTCATCATCATAAAAGCGGGCAAAATAGCTCTTTCTTGGTTTGATTTTGAGTGAGTTAAGAGTAGGCTTTACAAAAGACAAAACAATATCAATTGCGCTCTCGCCACTGATTCTTATAATAGCAATTGCACCTCGACCACGCGGGCTTGAGATAGCAGAAATAGTATCGCTTAATGATTGGTACATTTTTTAAAAGTCAACAATGCTCTCAAAGGCGTTTTTATAATGATTTAATTGATAGTGATTTTCTTTTTCTTGGATTATGATAATGGTATCAAAACGACTATAATATGAAAAGGTCTCATCATGTGTGGCAAGATACAGTAAAGCAGCCTTGCTAATTCTCTTTTGTTTTGCTTTGGTGATGGAAAGTACAGCGTCGTCTTCTGTCCCTTGCGTACGAAATTTAACTTCTATAAAGGCGAGCTCATCGCCATTTCGGGCTATAATATCTATTTCACCACCGCGAATAGTATAGTTGCGTTCGAGTATTTCATAGGACTGTTCGATTAGGTATTTAATCGCCAATTCTTCACCATATTTACCTTTTTCGGTGGTATTACTTTTATTGTTCATTCTGTTATTTTAAGGTAAAAAAGAGCGTATCTCTTTTCGTAAAGATTTACTTGCAGCTCATAAAGATTTTTACTAAGTGCAAATTTTGGGTAGAACTTCTTGGCATTGATGGTAAAAGTAAGCCCTTTATCATCACCATCTTTTTTGGGATCGGAGACAAAGCCTGCGAGATTGATTTTGATATAAGGGATATCTTTTTGCTTGATTATCGCTTCAGCTTTGCTTGATAGGATTGGTTTAACCAAGAGTAAACGGTCGCCATTTTTGCAATAAAGAGTGTCGCCTTCATTTAATATATTAGTTTTGCCATTCAATACATACTCAAGTTGGAATTGTTTTGGCTCTTGTTTTTCAACAATAATATCAGGTTCATTGACAAATAAGCGGTGAGTAGACACTCTCTTTTTGTTTTTTAATATATCAATCAACCATGATTTGCCTCCGTCAGGAGAAAACTTTTTGATTAACTTGTCGTCAACAATGATATCTAAGCCAATATCATTTGCCGTCAGCTTTGCATTGGCATAACCGAGGAAATTGGCTTCATATGTATTATCAGCATTGAGCAATTCAATAATCTTCACTGTATCGTTTTTATCGATCTTTATTCCTTGACCAGGCTTCAGTGTTTGTTTTTTATTATTAATGGAGAGGACAATTCCATTATATGCCTCATCTTTGCTTTGAATAATAATGGGGATCTTGTCAATAATATCATAATCTTTACGGATAATGATTTGTGTGTCTTTATCGATAAAGAAAGACTTATTTATATCATTAGTTGTGCCATATGCTTCAATATCGAGCAAATAACCTCTATTATAATTGCCCTTGAGCGCAGTAATCTCAATGTCCGCAGGTTTGTTTATTACAAGTACTGAGCTTTTTTCAACAATTTGGCTATGTCCATCAACTTTCACAATGAGATATTCAAAGTCAGGTTTTTGATGATTGATATGTGGTATTTGAGGGACTATTTCTAAATGTTTTAAAAAGGAATTGATAACCAGGCTGAGGTGATTTATTTTCATTTCAATGCTTGGTAATTGCTTAGATACTTCAATTCCAAAAGATGGTATACCCACATTTGTTAATCCGTGATATGTGGCACTATTTCTCTGTTCTGCATGGTTGGTAGAGGTAGAGATAGTATTGTGATTATTAAAATGAAAATGGTAAAAATCATTGTCAATATTCTGGTTTACTTCATTGCAGACAGTTCTTGCTACATCGCCAAGATAAATCGTCTTATTATGTTTTTCTGAGTAAAAAGAGTCTGCATCAGCAATAATGCATTGACCAAACTTCATTGGGTTTCTGGTAGCATCTATATATGTATCACGATAATAACCGCCACCCTCGTGTAGATTCAGCAGTATATCACTTTTATCCATCAATTGCTTTAGTATATCTACCACTTGATCTTCAAATATCTCAGTTTTTGGCTGATTAAATCGTCTATTCATATCTTTATTAATTTGTCTTTTATTCTGCACAATAGTAGGAACATTGGCTCTGGGCACAATAATCATGCTACCTTTTTCAATATTAATATCGACATATGAATCTGCAGTAAGATAACCACCTGACTCATCGCCTTGAATACCACCAATAATCATTAGTGTTTTACCAGGCTTTTCACCTTTTATGTGGTAGACATTGAGCTCATAATCTGTATTTGCAAAGTACTTTAGATGCTCAGTTTCAGCGAAAATAAGAGATATAGAGAGGAGTAAAAGTAGAGTTAAAAACGTATGTTTTATTGTGTGTTTATTCATGGTTTAACTCCTCTGACGCTTCTGGTATTTGTGAATCTAAATCTATGAATTCTGTGGATCTAACAGGTATGACATTTCCATCCCATTCCTCACGTAGTATCAGCCAGTTTTCTCCTTCTTTTTTCCACAGCATTGATTTCTTACCAAGATCAGAGTAGTTTGCAGATTTATAAACTTGATCAAATTCAATCAACAGATAGCCATTTGAATATAAGTACCTTTGGTTTTTGACTTCTACTTGGATATTTGACCTCTTTTTATTAATACGGTTTTTATATCTCGCCCAGCTCTCAAAACTCATTTTGAGGTTTTCTGTATAAAAGTCTGCATGATAAAATTGCAAATAAGCTGTGAGATCTTGAGATTCCCAAGCGTGCTCCCAGTCAACAAGGAATTGTTTAAGGTTTTCTGCTTCCTTTTTTAATTCATTTGTTTTTACCCATCGTGGTGTATCATTTATTATGACAGCGGTTTTTTTGAAATTAAACTTTTTGGATAGTTCTCTTAATTCTTCGTTCTCAAAACGAATACATCCATCTGTATCGTATGGCGTGATATCTTTATCTGTGCCATGAAGCCAGATACTATTGCCTTTTTTCTTTAAGTATTTGTCAATTTGGTTTGGATAATTAATCGGGTAGGCACCGTATCCATACATGGGGGTTAGACGCCATTTTGATACTTCACCTTCAATTATGTAAAAGCCTTCAGGTGTTTTTTTGTCGCCTTGTTTAAATTTATCTCCATGGTTTTTACCCGTAGTTACCTTGTATTGATTCAGCTGCCTGAGGTGTAAAGAGTCTCGTGATACTTCATATAAAAAAGCATCTTGTTTACTTTTATCAACGAAGATAACGACATTGTCATAGCTTTGATCGTCGTCTAACAGATAGTTTATCATCTCATAAGGTACTTGTTCAATGGCTGCATAAGCCAGAGGAAGAATGAATGCTTGTATTAATATTAAAATGGTGATTTTATAAATATACTTCAAATATAACTCCCACATATTATTCTTAAGAGTAAAAATAGCAAATGCCTTTTAATTGTCAAGTAAAAAGGTAAAAATATTGATGTTAATTGCAAGTTGACTATTCCCCCTCATTTTTAATGCACCATAAATATTTTTTCAAATCAACTCTACCAGCTGGTGAAATGAAGACACCCTCTTTATTTAATAAAATAAATTGCTCTTCAAAACCGCCACCAACTGGGAGTGAAATATAACCCTGGGAATTAATGACACGATGCCAGGGTAATTTATACTTTTTTGAGCAGCTGTGTAAAATGCGGGCAACTTGTCTGCTTGCTAAATGATTGCCTGCAAGGCTGGCAACTATCTTATAGGTTAACACTTTGCCTTTGGGTATCGATTTTATAACTCTTATCACTTCTTCTGTAAATAATTCCATATTGCCTCATTTATTTAATAATATAATAAAAGCTTTTAAAAAAGAAAACTTTTATAACAAAAACTAATCTTTGGCGATAGGTAGCTCTGCCCAACAGGTAGTAAACTGTGGCGAAAGAATATCACGCTTCATGCTCCAGTTATTCTTTGTTCCATTAGATGCAAAAAATACTTTATTTGTGCCGTATTTTGTATTAATTGTGTCAATACATTGCATAATTGAACTCTTGCTTTGCTCATTATACGGCAAAGTAAACAGATTTGGCTGAATATTCTTTTCCAAAATAATATCACTGATCATGATACCGCATTTCTTATAAAGATAATTAGGCTTAAAGATTCTCTTGAGCATTGACTTGCCAAGGCTGATAAAGTCAGGCGTATAAGCAGAATAATCAGATAAAACGCCAGACATGAAGTTTGCATATTGAGGATCATTTCTAAAAGGATTGGTGCAGACATAGACCAAGAGCTGGCGTGCTACACTCTTTTGTGAGCGGAGGCGCTCTGTTGCTGTTGTACAAAAGTATGACATCGCTTGCTCGATATCCTCATAATTAGAGCATAATTTGCCAAAAGAACGAGATGAGACTATTTGCTTTTTATTATTAGTGACTTGTTCCAACTCTATGCAGGGGTAGCCTTTGAGCTCCAAAACCGTGCGTAAGCCGACGACAGTAAAGTTTTTTTTGACCCATTCATTTTCTAAATAGAGCAAATCAGCAGCATTTGCTAACCCTATCTTTTTCATCTTTTTTGAGTATTTCCTCCCTATGCCCCAGACATCTTCGAGCGCAATAGATGAGAGGATCTTTTCTGTTTTTGGGTGGTCGGTGATATTGAAGACGCCATTATAGCCCTTATAGGTTTTGGCAACCCTGTTCGCTATCTTAGCCAGTGTTTTACTCGGTGCAATACCGATTGATACGGGTATGCCTGTCCACTTTAAGACAGTTTGGCGAATAGTTTGTGCATATTCAATTAAATCTATATTTTCCATTCCTCTGAATGATAAAAAGGCTTCGTCAATTGAGTAGATTTCAATATCTGAAGTGAAGCTCGAGAGTACACGCATGACTCGAGACGACATATCGCCGTAAAGTGTATAATTAGAAGAGAAGAGGTAAATCTCATGCTGCTTGAGAAGGGGCTTGATCTTGAAAGCAGGCATGCCTCGGGTGACCCCAAGCTTTTTTAATTCTGGAGATAAAGCAACCAAGCAGCCATCATTATTAGAGAGCACACCAACAGCTTTTCCCTCTAAATAGGGCTGAAAAACACGTTCACAGGAGACGTAAAATTGATTGCAATCGACAAGTGCAAAGAGAGGACGTTTATTCTTTTCAGGAATAGGAAACTCTATCACAAAAACACCTTATAGCTTGTGGATTACATTAGTGACGACGCCCCAAATAGAAAAGCCCATCTCATCGGTTACTTTGATTGGCGTATAGTCGGCGTTTTCTGGCACAAGAAAGTAGTTGCCATTTTTGTCAATATGTAATCTTTTCACAGTAAACTCGCCATCTAATACGGCAATGATGACTTTGCCGTCGCTTGCCTCCAAAGAGCGGTCAACGATTAGTATGTCATTTGGATTGATGCCAGAATCCACCATTGAGTATCCTTCTACCCTCACGAAATAAGTGGCAGCAGGATGCTGAATTAAGAGCTCATTTAAGTCCAAAACAGCCTCAATATAGTCCTGCGCTGGAGATGGAAACCCTGCAGGTACGAGCGACCCGATGAAAGGCATCTGCCAAGGGCTATTATTATTGATTGCCATTTTTATTGGTTTTATTTTGTACATTTGATTAATCCTCCTTTAAGAGATATAATAATATTTAGGGAGATAATGTCAAGAGAAATTTGCAAATGTGCAAGAAAAATGCTTGCTCACATTGACTTGAAGGCTAAAATATTTTTTATGAGCTTGTCATGCAATTAATCATATCTACAAAAAAAAAAGAGACATGCTGAAAAATTCCTTATTTTACTTTTTAAAGATTCAAAAAAGAAGTACAAATTGCTCTGCTTTTAGGGCAATTTCTCTCACTTTTTGCTAATTCTCGTGACATTGTTATAATTAATTATATTTCAATATATTGCCTCTTTGATTCCCTTTACATTCCTCTTGCTATCTTGGAGAATGAAAGGTAATATTATAGGAATCTAAAGGGAATCAAAGGGAGGTTTTTTTAAGAAAATATATCTTACTATTTGTAATTTTTTAATGATGAGGGATGTTCAATTTGGTATTTTGTGGTGAAGCAATAATCTGCCTGTATTTACATTTATGTAAATTGAGGGGTTTGCCTTTGTTAAATAGTTGAAAAAAGCAGTTGGTTTTAGACTTATTATCCTTTGAATATAAAGCTATTGAGGATATCGACGGGGATCATGTCTATATCTTCCTTGTCGACAAGAATAGTGAGTGTATCGTTGGGCTTGATAAGCGTGCCGCCATATGGAGGTATGAGTTTTCTATTTCGTGTGACAAATATGACTAATGTACCTGGAGGTAGCTTTAATTCATAAATATGGCAAGATCCTTCATAAAAATCTGGATCAATATAAACATCTATAACTTCATAATTTGTATCTTGAATGGTGACGAGCTCGAGTGTACGAGAGGTTCTATCTTTATCTTTAGATTGTAGCCCAAGCTTTTTCATTAGATAGGTGAGAGTTGTGCCCTGAAAGAGCATTGAAAGTGCGACGATAAAAAATACTATATTAAAGATTTGATTCGTATCGTCAAAGCCAGCAGCAGCAGGGTAAGTTGCTAAAACAATAGGCACAGTTCCGCGTACCCCGCCCCAGATGACAAAGGTTTTTTCTTTGATATTTAGATCAGTGAGCAGAGTCAAGAGCCATACAGCAATAGGGCGTGCAATAAAGCTAATAATAATAAAAATAAGTATGCCTTGCCACCAGACTTGGTAGAATTGGCTTGGTGAGGATAGTAGACCGAGTAGGATGAATAAGCCCATATTGGTGATAAAAGATAGGGTATTATTAAAAGCAAGCAAGCCTTTTTTGTAGGGTATTTTTCCATTACCCAAGATAAATCCAGTAAAGAAAGAAGATATTACGCCACTCACTTTTAGCATTTCAGCGATACTAAAGCCAAGCAAGACAATTGCAATTAAGTAAACATAGAAGAATTCTTTTTCATTATTTCTGATTTTATTGAGTATAAACACTGCCAAAAGCCCAATAATAACGCCAATACCGACACCACCGAGTAATTGCCAAAGTATCATAAGAGTTGCTCTGGCAAGGTTTAGTTTTTCTCCACCTAAAAGGCTTAGCACGAAGGTAGTTAGAACAATAGCCATTGGGTCATTGAGTACGGACTCCATTTCAGTGACAGTTTTTACTTTTGTCTGTAATTGTTGATTTTTGAGTATTGAGAAGACGGCTGTTGCATCGGTAGAGGAGATAATAGCGCCCAGTAATAGCGATATATAAAGGGGCCAGCCCGTAATTAAATAAAAAAGATATGCAGTAATAACCGCTGTAAGTGCAACGCCGATAGTTGCCAGGAGAGAGACAGGCTTAATGACAGATTTTAGGTCTTCTTTCTTGGTGCTAAACCCGCCTATGAAGAGAATGAAAATAAGGGCAATATTGGCGACTTCTTTTGTGAGAACAGCATTATCGAAATTTATAAAGTTTAAAACATCACTGCCAAAGATTATGCCGATTGCTAAAGACAAAACGATGAGAGGAACATTTATCTTATGAAATATATTTGCCAAAAGAATGAGAGCCAAAAGTAGTATGGATATTAATAATAACACTCATGCTCCTTTCACTAAATAATATACCTTTTCAAGTATATATATCATGTTCATATAGTCAAGCGATATTTTGTTTTTAGTCAAAAAATAGCTTTTATTTTCAATTAAGTTATACTATTAAAAAGAGTTTACAGGGAGGTTTAAGTGGACTTAAGACGTTATCAAAGTGTTGATTTAGAAAAAGTAATGAGATTGTATCAGGACACTATTCATGCGGTTAATAAAATAGACTATACACCCACGCAATTAACAGCCTGGGCATCGCATAATGCAGATAAAATACAGTGGGATAGATCTCTTTTAGAAAATTACAGTATAGTTGCAGTTAAAAGTGGTATGATAGTGGGTTTTGGAGATATTAGTGCTGAAAACTATTTAGATAGATTGTATGTCCATAAGAATTTTCAGAGACAGGGCATTGCCTCAGCAATATGTGAGCAGCTTGAGAAGAGGGCAGCGCAGGGAACAATTACTGTTCATGCATCGATAACAGCGAGGGATTTTTTTAAAAAGAGGAATTATCATACAGTAAAAGAGCAGGAAGTGAATATTGCTGGAGTATTGCTGAGGAACTATCTTATGGAGAAGTGTTTGTAGTTTTATGAGATATAAAAAAAGCTCCCTTGCGGGAGCTTTTCTATTTGCTTATATTTTAGTTGAAATCGTCAAAATCATCTTCAGAGATGTCCCCGAGTGGTAATAATTGCTCTGGGTTTACTTCATATGATTTATTCTGTTTATAACTGTGCTTGTTATTTGTTAATTGTTTTTGTCCGCGTCTATCTGTGATTTGTTGTTGGGCTGTACGAGAAGTACGAGTTCTTGATGTTCTTCTGTTCAAATTGAATTGTGCAACCATATTGTTGAGTTCGGCAGCTTGGCTGTTTAATTCTTCTGCTGCAGACGCAGATTCTTCGGCATTAGCGGCATTTTGTTGAGTCACTTTATTCATCTCTTGAACAGCAGTGTTGACTTGTTGTACACCTTGAGATTGTTCTTGCGAAGAAGCAGCGATTTCATTGACAATATTTTTCACTTTGCCAAAGTTATCTTTTATTTCAACAAATGATTTATTAACTTGTTCGACAATTCTTGCGCCGAGTTCAGCATTTTTGGTAGATTCTTCGATCAAATCATTTGTATTTTTTGCAGCTTCAGCACTACGTAAAGCGAGGTTTTTCACTTCTTCAGCCACGACAGCAAAGCCTTTGCCAGCTTCACCAGCGTGAGCTGCTTCAACTGCTGCATTGAGTGCTAAGAGATTGGTTTGGAATGCAATCTCGTCGATAGTCTTGATGATCTTGCCAGTTTCTTGTGAGGACTTGAGTATTGAAGTCATTGCATCGCTCATCTTATTCATAGCAATGCCACCCTCATCAACAGATTCAACCGCCTTATCAGCAAGGTTTAGTCCGATCTTTGAATTGTCGGTATTATTATTAGTGAGAGAGTTAATCTCTTCCATTGAGCTGGAGATTTCTTCGAGGGCGCTTGCTTGCTCGCCTGTTGCTTCTGCTAATATTTGAGAGCCAGAGCTGATTTGAGTTGATGCTGAACCAATTTGTTCAACAGCCATGTCAACTTGCAATAAAGATTCTTCGAGGTTTTCTGCTGCAAGATTAATATCTTTTTTAAACGTATCAAGATCGCCCTTATAATTACCAATTACGCGTGATGTCATATCTTTATGGGCGAGTTTGTTCATTACCTGCATTGCTTCATTGATAGGCTCGACAATAGCATCTAAGACGTCATTTAACCCGCCGACAATATCTCTGTATGCGCCCTTATGCACATCAGCGTTAGCACGATCTTGTAATCTACCGCTCTTTGCTGACACTACAAGTTTTTCTGCATCATCTATCATTGCTTGAATGTTTCTGCTCATATTGCCCATAGCTCCCATTAATTGTGCTGTTTCGTCATTATAGGTAATATTAAATGAGACATTGACATCGCCAGCAGCAATCTTATCAGCTGCATTAACACACTGGTTGACAGGATTGATAATAGATTTGGTGATCCAAAGAGCTAAGATAATAGCAAGAATAACAGCTATGACTATGGCAACGATAATGATGATCATTGTATTTGTGATATTATCGCCTGTTTCTTTACCTGCTCTGCTCATTTCTGCCTTGATGATATCAGAGTATTTGCCAATATATTCAAAGTATTGATTTTGTATATCACGCATTTCATACTTTAAGTGATTTTCTGCTGCTTCTTTATTATTGTTTTTCAAATAATCGAGAAAGATATTTTGATGCTTTACATATTCTTCTCTTGTGCTTAGAAGAGTATTATATATTTCAACCTCATTTGGGTCTGCTCTATTAACAAGAGGGTCAAGAGTTTCAAAAAGCTTTGCAATTTCACTTCTGGAGCTTGAAATCAAGTCTCTATCTCTTTGATTATCGGCTTCTAATTTGAATATTATGAGGTTTCGCATTGCTCTTGCATAAATATTTACATTATCCATGATGCCATTTATCGTTGTGTCAACAATATAACTATTTGTGGTTAAGTAGGTAACTTGGTTTCCAATATTAATTAATCTTGTTATTGCTAATAAAGCGATGATTATCATAATAATAATTACGGCAGAAAAGCCATAAATTAGTCTTTTTGTTATAGTGAGAGCTTTGAATTAGAAAGCAGACAATAAATATAGTTAAAATATTACTTGACAATAATATAGGGTATCATAGAATGGCATTAATTAAAGAATAAAAG
>Ga0208694_1000824_pt1 | contig 42898 bp, 35 predicted proteins | sample AD_UKC078_MetaG_FD_184442 | JGI IMG/M metagenome (GOLD analysis project Ga0208694, IMG submission 184442) | Active sludge microbial communities of municipal wastewater-treating anaerobic digesters from USA - AD_UKC078_MetaG (SPAdes) (version 2) | ecosystem: Engineered > Bioreactor > Anaerobic >...
GAGCACAAGCCAGAGTGTATAGGACTTTAGAGCAAATCTGCCCTATTTGCTGATCACGATTCTTCTCACTGCATTCAACTGCGTATTGAACAAAGTTACCGTATAAACACCCGAAGGCAGATAACTCAAATCCATCGGCAAAATATGTTTCCCATCGACATAAATCTCACTGCTATAAACCCTCAATCCTAAACTATTGAAGATTTCTAAAGTATAGATTCCTGATTTCTGCAACACTAACTCGATGGTAAATCTCCCATCATTGGGAATAGGATAAACCTTAAATGAATTATGATCGAGCGAAATCATGCCTTCTATAATTACCAAAATGGTATTGGAAGGTGCTGAACTACAACCATTCAAGGTTACAATTACATAGTAATTGCCCGTTTCCGTTGCAGTATAGCTTTGTCCAGTAGCGTCCGGAATGGGAACTCCATTCAAATACCATTGATTGCCTTCCGGTGCACTGCTTGTTAAAGTATAATTCGACACCGTAATGGTAGGAGTAGGAGGAATGGGATTCACAGTAACAAAGAATTCGGGTGAAGAAATACCATTGCCGCAAGCATTTGTCCCATATACCGAAATATTACCAGAAACAGCGTTTTCACTAAAACTTACCTTGATGGAATTGGTATTTGCACCTGCCGTTATGCTTGCACCCACCGGCAAACTCCATACATAACCCGAAGCATTAGCTATAGGAGCAACTGAATAGGTAACATTTGTGGCACCCTGGCATACATTCGGATGCCCAGCAATTGTACCGGCTACTCCTGGTAAAGGTTTCACAATTACAGCCAAAAAAGAAGGCACACCTAAACCACAACCATTCATCCCTGCTACACTTACTTCGCCAGAAATGGCATTCGAAGCAAAATTTACCGTAATAGTGTTGCTTCCCTGACCAGAAACTATGGTTGCTCCTCCTGGAACAGTCCATTGATATGAAGTAGCATTGAGAATATTCCCTACTGAATAAACTACTCCGCTTTCCCCAGCACAAACCTCACCTGAACCAGTTATTGCTCCTGCCGCATTAGGCAAAGGCTGTACAAATATCGTCTTACTATATGGCCCTGGCATCATGCACCCCTGTGGACTTACATACGAAACACTGATGGATTGTAATCCCGTCGTATTCCATATTACTCTTAAATTCGCCGTCCCCTGACCACTATATATCGACCCACCTGAAGAAACAGTCCACTGATAATTGCTCATACCTGCCTCAGTAAAATAATCATAATAATTCGGACTCAAACAGGGATTAGCCGGTCCATTGATAGAAGGCGTCGGAGTAGGATTTACCGTAACATTCAAAACACTCGGACTCGATGCCGTACATCCCGAGGCATTTATGTAATTCACACTTACAGTTTGTGCACCACTACCATTCCAATTCACTGTTATAGCATTCGTACCTTGACCTCCAGTAATATTGCCACCTGACGATACTGCCCAAACATAATTGGTCATCCCCGACTGTGTGGTGTAATTTACTCCTGTACTTCCTTGGCACAAATTAGTATTACCCGAAATGGTTGGCGTTGGCAAGGCATTTACCGTTACATTGTATGTAGCCGGTGTACTTGCAGAACATCCCGCAGCATTTGTATATGTTACCGTGACATTCTGCCCTCCAGCCGTGTTCCATGTTACCGTTACCGAATTGCTCCCCTGACCAGCTGTAATAGTACCACCTGCAGATACAGTCCATGTGTAGTTGCTCATGCCTGTCTGAGTAGTGTATACATTCCCAGACGTACCTGCACAAACAGTCGCAGGACCACTAATGGTTGGAACTGGCCTCGGATTTACGGTTACAGCCAGAGATGAAGAAGCTCCACTCCCACAACTATTTGTGCCGTATACTGAAACATTCCCTGAAACCGCACTGGCACCATAACTTACGGTAATAGTATTGGTATTAGCGCCAGCTGTAATGGTTGCCCCACTTGGAACAGTCCATGAATATCCCGTTGCATTGACAATGGCAGCAACTGTGTAAACATTCCCTGTGCTCGATTGACATACACTTGTTGGCCCACTAATTGCTCCTGCGGCTCCTGGCATTGGACAACCCGTCAAAAATGTCATATCGTTCCCATAAGCCGTACCTGCTACATTTACAGCCTTTACCCTGTAATGATAGGTAATACCAGGATTCAAACCGGTTAAATTGGCCGATACATCAGTTGGAGTTAAACCTGTAACCGTATTGGGCGTTGCATTAATCGTATTCCCATAAGCTGTAGTAGTCCCCCATTCAAAGGTTACCGTCGTATTGGAATTGTTTGCCGTAACCGTCCCATTTAAAGTAGCTGAATTGGCAGTAATACTGGTCGCTGCATTGGTTACAGCAACAGGTGGCGCCGCAGCTGTGGTAAAGGTCAAATTATCTCCATAAGTCGTTCCACCTTCATTTGTTGCTTTTACTCTGAAATTATATAGGGTATTAGGCATTAATCCCGTTATACCAGCACTTACAGGTGTTACAACACTTCCACTTACTGGACTCTGAACCGCTGTTACCGTGTTCCCATAAGAAGTCGTCAATCCCCACTCGAATTCAACCGTTGCACTTCCACCATTGGCATTCACCGTACCATTTAAGGTCGCCGCCGAGGAAGTAATGGAGGTAGCAGCTTCAGTAGTAACTATAGGAGGGGGAACCGTTGTAGTAAACGAAACTGTATTCCCATATACCGTTAAACCTCCCATAGTAACACCTCTGGCTCTAAAATAATATGTGGTGGAAGGAAGCAAACCACTAATCCCAGCACTCACCGCAATGGCAGTATTCCCAGTTACCTGAGCAGGACTACCACTTACCGTATTACCTAAGGCAGTAGTCAATCCATAATCGAAAAAAGTGTTGAAAGTGGTACCCGCCGCATTGAAGCTTCCATTCAGTGTGGCTGCATTATAGGTAAGGGGAGAAGCCGTTGTGGTAATTACCTGTGGATCTTCACCAAATTCATAAGCACCCATATCGGGTGGATTGGTGCGCAATATGCCATTTATGTCATTGGTTACTGTTGAAAGATATACCCCGAGATTATTCATGGAATTGTTGGTGGGTAAAAGATTGGTGGCAGATGTAAATATTGGGTCTATATTAATGGAGGCTCCATCCTGTCCAGTGGCTGTCTGCCAATCAGTAAAGCTGGTTTGACCTGCACCCAGATATCCAATAACTCCTGGTGTTCCCGATACATAATAATCGTTATAATTGATGTTCGTCAATATAGCGCTCGTACCGGCTGCATATATCGCATAAGATTTATCACTTGAAGAGCCTGTGTTATCATAAGTATTCACCAAGATGTTATTTCTGATATCATATCCGCCGGTTCCTGTTCCAAGATATAAGGCAGCACTAACTGTTGAAGAAGTATATCCCGCATAAGTTCCCGAAAGATTCACGGAATTGTGATAAATATTCGCCCCTCCCGTTGCTCCTTCGAGACTGATGCCTATTCCCCAATAGGTTAATGAAGCATCCCCTGTACATTTAACATCAGAAACAGCATTATTGATAAGGTTGTAACTCCCATTAGCTTGGCCGGTGATCACACTGATTCCTCTTGCACCATAGCCTCCAGTGTTACTATTTAGCACAGTACTTAAATTATTCCCAATAATGTTCACTCCAGTGGTGGTTGAATAAATATATATCCCATAAGGAGTATAATAAGAAGAAGTTGTAATATTGGAAATAACATTATCAGTAATGGTTATATTAGCATTAGCATTCCCCGAGGAAACCCCAATGCCCCGAGTTGCACTACTGGTATTTGAAACGCCATCAATTATATTATTTTCAATTAAAGTATTCACCGTACCAGTAGCTAACCAAATACCAAAGCAATTCGATGCATCGATTGTATTGTTGATATTGCCAATATTATTATTGTTTATAGTAGCTCCATCTACTCCCTGAACATAAATTCCAACCAAACGAATAGAATTCGTGCCCGAAGCGTTCAAATCATTCTGCTTAATCAACAATCCATTCCCATTACCCGCAGCAACGGCAGCCATGGCATAAATCCCTATATAAGCCTTCTGAATGCTATTGTTCTGTATGGTAATATTACTGAAATAACCACCCGTTCCATCAGCATTGTAAATAATCACAGCAGTCGAAGTATTCGCTCCATTAATGATATTGCAATTTTTGAGGGTAGTATTCGAAGTGGGGGTGGAAGTGGTAGATGCAATCCTAACAACCTGTGGTACAGTCGTAGATAAATTGGTAATGGTCATATCACGTGTGGTTCCTCCGGCAGCATTCGAACCATCTATGATGATATAATTGTCCTGAACGTTGAGAACCGGCCCACTGTCAACAGTACCTTGAATGGTTGGTGTTACACCGGCATTCGGTTTGATGGTAACTGTATTAGTGCCAGATGGTTTATTTTCATTTTGAATATTAATATTCAGAGAAGAAGTCCCTATGTCGAGAGTAACATCATTGAGCAGAAATCTTACCGGACAACTCAAACCGCGATTGTTTAAATCACTGATAGCAGCATTCAAAGTGCTATAAGCACCACCACTACCTATGATATAATCACCGCAAAGAGGAGCGCCTACAATTACATAATAGCTAGGAGAGGTAGGAGGTGTAGAGGCGGCTGGAGGATTGGAAGTTAAACCCGAAGCACCGACTGAAGGCGAAACCGAAACATTCCCTATATTGTCCTGAGCCACAATATAATATCTTACCGTATCTCCCAATACTACTCCACTACCAAAAAAAAATGTATAGTTACTCCCTGAAACACTTCCTGGCGTTACTGTGCTATAGGTTCCATTATTTATTTTCCAGTATAATCTTGGCTGCCCTATCCCTGAAGTGGGAACTCCACTCAAATCCGTTATCGCAACTTCAAAATTTCGATTTATAGTGGAAGGTGTGTTGAGTAAAGGAGTATATGAAATTAAAGGTCCTTTAATATCGAGTAGGATAAAATTACCCTCGTCGGCTCCAATATCAGGTGTAGAAGAATTGCGCAAATCCCCATCGAAGTCGGTGGTTATAGATGGTGTAGTAACAGGTTTCCCTCCGCTCTCCATTTGAGTGGGTACAGTAGTTTTCAAATGAAGATCATACGGGCTAGTGGAAACATTGACAAAAGGAGACAACTCGGTAACAGAGCTAATATCGCGTGGAGCAACAAAAGCTTTGTATTGATCTAAAGTTTGAAGAGAATTTGTTCCATCATAGAAAATGAGATTACTCGCTGAAGGCGTACCGGCGTAAAAATTATTGTTATTAGAGGTAACAGAATAAGATGTAAGCGTAGTCGAGGATCGACGATAAGCAACCGTTAAACCTGTGCCATTAGGTGTCGAATTATTCACAAAAATGTTGTTAATCATCTCAATAACAGGAGTTGTTGAAACACTCACCGCAGACGACCCAAAATTAGTTCCTGTGCTTGTTGCATCTAAATAAACAGTGTTATAATATAGCCCAATACTTGAACCCCCCGAAATATAAATTCCAACCAATCCAATGGTACTCCCTGAAAAAGGCACTTTAAGTTCACCCACTATGTTATTAAAAACATAGTTGGTAGTTGCCCCGGTAATATAAATTCCATCCATTGTTACACTCGTGGCATTGGAAAAGAGTTTATTTACCTGGTTGTTGTAAACTTGACTAATACCCGTACCTGCATCATATATACCATATACACTTGATCCCGAGGTAGTTATATCAGAAATAATATTATTGTAAACATTTGGGTTAGTTCCAGTAAATCGAAGTGCATAAACTGCTCCTCCAACATTTACATGATAAAAAATGTTATTATAAATGTTGTTGTCAATTGTAGAAAGTAAGTAATAACCATAGGTTGAGCCCGTACCTCCTATCCAGTTGCTCAGTATGTTCCCCGAACAAGTTCGAGTAGATACACTCGTCGAAGTATAAGAATAAATTCCATACAAGGAACTTGAACCTGTTACGGTGATATTGCTGAAATTATTGTTTTGTATATTCTCTGAACCAGAAGTGGGAGATCCTAAGTTGTAATAACAATAAAACGAACCACTTGCACCAGTCCGATTGATGCTCCCACTTATGGAATTGTTATTGATATTCACTTCGGGAGTACCATTACTGGCGTAAATGAGATACACAGTCCCCGTAGAAGAAAGCGTTCCGGCAGCAAAGGTATTATTGTTGAAGGCTTCACTGGTAACTGTATTTGCATTATAAATAAAATAAGTTAACGATGAAGCCGAATTATTTGCCAAGGTAAAGGCATTATAATTCCCTTTGACTATTCCACTTACTGTAGAATAAAATACCCCATAAAGGGTTGATCCATGCGTGGCACTGGTTATCGTGTTGTATTCAACCGTCGGATTGTTTACATAAATAAAGTAAATACCATAAGTTGCCGAAACATTCCCACCTCCAAAATTGGTAATGGTATTCTCCGCACCCAATTGCCCAATGGTAATGTCCGAATCGTAAAAACCAGTAGCACTTGAACCTCTAATGTAAATTCCCGCATGTACATTGGTAATGGTATTCCCACTTATAACAATATTGGAATTAATACCTGAGGTGGAAGTAACCGTAACCCCTGTTACTGCTGAAGGAGAGGTTGGCCCATTGCTTATATAAATGCCAATGACATAAGCACTCGTTCCCTTGGTCATCGTAACTGTAGAATTCTTAATGGTTACATATTGACACCCATCCGTCCCTGAAGGCTTGAATGTGTAATAACCATACTCTATTCCCTGATTATTAGCCGTAAGGTCAATTCCATTAAAAGTGATATAGTCGGTACCGCTTAATTTGATGATGGCATCACCATCAGCACTTAAACTTGAAGTAGATATTGTACCAGCATCCATCCGTGTAATTAAAGGATTAGCCCCTGTACCGCTCTTTTGAAACACAATAGGCGCAGTAGACGTTCCTGTCGCAGTAATCGTAAGCGTAGTTGTCGCACTTTCTGTGTGTCCAGCCAGTACATTGAATGTAACCCCAGGAGCAACAACTCCTGAAGTATTGAGTGCATCAATTGCAGCCGCAATAGTGGCATAGTTGCCTCCTGAACCTACAGTATAAGTTCCTGATAACTGACTCCAGAGAGAACCAGATACCAACAGCAACACAAAAAGAAGAGTAATTGGTTTTTTCATAAGAGGTTGATTTTAAAATGATTATGGAATGGAATGCTATTAAGTTAAAGGGAAAGAAAAAGTAAATTATTGGATAGTTATACTAAAAAATTGGCGATAAAAGTAAGCCATTAAATTGGATTTGTCAATAGTTTTAGAAAAAAATTTATAAAAAAACAAGATTTTGAAGATGAAATATCAGAACATTGGAAAATAATAAATTAACGAAAGTTGCTTACAGGATATCAAATAATAGCAGACAATAAGCACATCCACACCAGGCATCCCTCTCGGCGTCCGAAATAAGTTAGTCATTATTGCCGGCTTTCCTCTTTTAATCACCATCCATTTTTAATCACCATCCATCTTGCACTATATATCACCTGATCACAGAACTCTTATCCCGCCATACTTTTTTCTTTTCGGGAATCACCATTCCCCCATCTCACAAATTAGCAAAGATGATAAAAAAATCACACCATTGTAATTTATCGACTTGGCTTACCGCTCGTACTCAATTTTCAGCTCACGCATTATATGATTACTCCGGGCATATTTATCGATAAGAAACAATACGTAGCGAATATCCACATTAATGGTACGTTGAAGTTCAGGTTCATAAGCAATATCACCGCTCATAGCCTCCCAATTCCCATCGAATGCCAGCCCAATTAATTCTCCTTTCCCATTTAAAACTGGACTCCCACTGTTTCCACCCGTAATATCATTATTGGTAAGAAAACAAGCAACAACAGTATCGTTTTTATAATAAGGCGAAAAGTCCTTACGGTTAAAAACCTCTTTCAATCGTTGAGGAATTTGAAAATCAGGATTCGAAGGTTCTTCTTTTTCCAAAATCCCGAAATGTGTCGTAAAATAACTATACTCGATAGCATCGGCCGCCTGATAATCCAATACCTGACCATAGGTAAGACGCATGGTTTGATTGGCATCGGGATAGAACGGATTACCAGCTCCCATTTGCTGAATGCCTTCCATATATAGCCGTTTGCTTCTTTTTAATTGATCTTTAGCCTGAATGTTCATTGCTTCGATTTTCCTGCTGATTTCTCTAAAAGCCAGGGCAAGCTGATAGACAGGATCATCCTTAAGGGATGAAGCTGAGGGATTTAACAGAAATTTCGAAAAAGCTTCCATACTCGAAAACATCGATTTTTCATACACTTCATCTGCATATTTGTCCCACTGGCCTTTATATTTTTTATTGGCATTCGAAAGAATGTTCGGAATGAAACCAGGGTCTATGTCATTATAATACATATTCATCATAGCAGCAAAAAGTTTCTTATCCGTTGCAAGGTCGAAGTTTTTGAAGAAAGAATCACCCATTCCCTTGGCGTTAGTATGAAGATTGGCTGCGTTAATGTCTTTACTATCTTTCATCTCAGTAGAAGCAAGGGATGCGAATCGAGAAGCAAAGGCAATGATTTCAGGGCCAAAGGCAGCCTCTCTGATGTAAACGCTAGGTTTTGCCGTTTGGTTGAGTAGTCTGTAGGCCTGTTCAAAGCTATCGAGAACTTCACCATATCTGTTAAATCGGTAAGTATCGGCCGCTATCCACTCGGCAAATTCCTTTTCCTGTTGTTTTTTCTTTTCATAGATTTTTAATCGTTTCAGACCCTTGTTTTGGCCGATGTAATATTTCCAATAATTAGAAATGCTAGCGTATTTGGCAGCATATTTTATTCTGATTTCATCGCTCGTTGCCATGCTGTTTCGAATGATTTCGAGTTTCTTGTCGCGTATTTTTACTATGGAAGGATTTGTGATATTCAAAGCCTGATCCACTCCCCAAGAAGTAATGTATCGGTCGGTACGACCTGGATAGCCCATAATCATGGTAAAATCTCCTTCTTTAATCCCTCCGGCATTAATAGTAAGGAATCGATTGGTTTTCAGAGGAATATTATTTACCTGATAGGTAGTAGGTTTTCCGCTTGGGCTAGTATAAATTCTAAAGACGGAAAAATCGCCCGTATGCCGAGGCCACATCCAGTTATCGGTATCTCCTCCAAATTTTCCTATTGCAGTAGGAGGAGCTCCCACCAGGCGAATATCTTTATAAGATTGATATACAAAAAGATAAAACTGATTCCCGGCATAAAACTCTTTCACAACTCCACCCAACCCGTCCTGAGCCGGAATAGCCTCGAGAATATGTTTCTCATTGATTTTCAAAACGGAATCACGCTGAGTTTCGGGCATTTCTTCATCAACTCCTTCGAGCATATCATGTGTAACATCCTGAACAAACATAAGAAATTGGACCGTGAGACCAGATATTGGGATTTCTTCCTTGTAACTTCTTGCCCAGAAACCTTCCTTCAAATAATCGTTTTCAACGGAACTCGAACTCTGAATCGCCCCAAAACCACAATGATGATTGGTAAAAACCAAACCATCTGCCGATACGACTTCGCCCGTGCATCCACGGCCAAAAATTACTATGGCATCCTTCAGGCTCGAATGGTTAATGCTGTAAATATCTTCGGCCGAAAGCTTAAGCCCCATGGATTGCATGCGTACAATCTGAAGCTGATCGAGTAAATAAGGAAGCCACATTCCTTCATCAGCATAAAGGCCAGTACAAAAAACACAACAAGCTATCAGGGTTAAATACAGTTTTTTAATAAAAATCATATTCAAGATCTTTGATTACCGTTTAAGATTAATATATTTTCTCGATTTTAAATCATTCACTATGCTACGGATCTGCTGTTCATCATTCTTATTGCAAATCAGCAACATTCCTTCGTCTTCCACCACAATACAATTGTTCAATCCCTGTATTACTACAAGCTTTTCATCTGGTACATGAATGATGCAATTATGTGTATCGTAGCTCATAACTTGATTTCCAACGATGGAGTTTCCATCTGAATCTTTCTGACGTACTTCATACAATGAAGCCCAGGTTCCCAAATCAGACCAGCCGAAATCCGACATCAGCGTATAAACGTTATCGGCTTTTTCCATTACGCCATAATCAATGGAGATGCTTTTGCAATGGGTATAAACATGTTCGATGAATGCTTTTTCTTCGGGGGTATTGAAAATCTCTTTCCCCTCGTTGAATAGGGAGGCAACTTCGGGCAGATAAGCTTCGAGGGCTTGGAGAATCGTCTGCAGGTTCCAGATAAAGATGCCTGCATTCCACAGAAAATCACCGCTGGCAAGGAAAGCTCTTGCAAGTTCAAGATTGGGTTTTTCGGTAAAGGTTTTAACTTTCTTGATACGAGAATCTACTCCGGGAATAATTTCATCAACAAATTGAATATAACCATAGCCCGTATCGGGCCTGCTTGGCTGAATACCCAGCGTAAGAAGCCAGTTGTGTTCTCTTACAGTCCTTAATGCAGTTCCAATGACTTCGTGAAACCTTTGCATATCTTGAATAATATGATCGGAAGGAGCAACCACAATATTAGCCGAGGGATTGATACTTGCAATATGATAACTGGCAAAAGCAATACATGGAGCGGTATTGCGTCCCGATGGTTCGCACAAAATATTCTCGGGAGGTAGTTCTGGAAGTTGTTCCCTTACCATTGAAAAATATTCTTCGTTCGTGACCACAAAAATATTTTGCGTTAAGCATAAGGGCTTAAACCTTTGGAAAGTTTGCTGGATAAGTGTTTGCCCAGTTCCAAGAATATCTATGAATTGCTTGGGATGATCGGCACGACTAATGGGCCAGAAACGCGTTCCAATGCCACCTGCCATAATTACACAATAATCATTTGGATTCATTTCGCAATAATTTTATTTTTTGGCTGTTTGTGCAAATGTAACCATTTCATTTTTCTACAAATAAGGTTTTACAAAAACGGAAGAACTCATCCTATAAATCGTTCCTGTTTTAAGTTCTTGACAAAGTATAACATTGCCCTGACGGCTTATACATTGAAACGACCTCCCAGAGAGAAAAAATTTGCTTGAAACCGGCAAAGTACCCAGTTCGACCTTATAGCGATTTTGTTCGATTCCATTATACCTTTCAAGAATTTTACTCAATTTTTTATCGGCATAAGCGGAACCATAACGGCTCTTCAAATGTGCACCGAAAGCTGCCTTGACATCTAAGGGGAAAATATCATCACGAAGAAAAGGCATCGAAATTTCGCAGAAAGCAGCATGCCATTCCTTCCCGTGAGGTCTTACCTCTGTTTTGAATCTTTCCTGAACCAGCAAATGGGCAAATTCATGTAAAAGAGTGATTAAAAACTGATAGCGGTTGAGATTGATATTTATGCTGATGCGATGCCTGTTATTCTTTGTATTGTATAAATAATCGCCCAATCTTCCACTGCGGGGATATGTTACCACCAAATCGACCTGAAAACGGAACAATAGATCAACAACCTGATGAAGGGCAGCTTCAGGCAATAAAGGCGCCAGATTTTTCTCGATTGAACTCCGTTCCCTTATCGTCATAAATCATTGGGTTTACAACTCTCACTTGAGTAAACGACGGGCAGTCGCAATCTCCTGATTTCTTTTTTGTCTTTCTGTGCTGGGCCTTGCTCGAAGTCTGGCAAGAAACAACCCATACGAAAAGAAAAATCATACCTAAAAACCTTAGCCCTAATACTATTGTATGTGTTTTCAAATAATTTCGCAACGGTTTCTTCATGAAAAATATTTCCTTTATAGTAAATTTCCATTTAATTAACCACAAACGCCGAAAATTATTATGATCGCAAGAATTAATCGCTGGATGAAATTTCATCTTCTGGCAGGTGGTCAGAAAAATTCTGTTTGGGGTTTCCCATACCTGAGCGCTGGAGATAAGATTTCACCTGCAGGTCATCTTCGGGTACGACAGGCGGCCCAATTGGGGAAATCAGTTTGGCGCCTTCAGCCTTGGGAGATTTAATAACCGGACTTATAGGATAAGCATTCATCAAAGAAGCGTCATAGGGTTCAAGCATGGCAGTCATGTCGGAAAGTGGCAAGCTAAGATCGAGCCATTTCCTTTCTTCAGCAGGGGTTAGAATAACCGGCATGCGACTATGGGGAAGCTTCAATAAAAGTTCGTTAGCTACAGTGGTAATGATGGCAAAAGAACGCACAATTTCTCCAGTTTCCGGATTTTTCCACTCGTCCCAAATACCTGCCATAGCAAAAGGTCGAACTTTATTCCGGAGATATACTACGAATGGCTTATTCAACTTTTCCTGGATAGTTCCTTCGATAAAAGCATCGGCAATCACCAAGCAGCGTTGTGAGCGGATAGGCCTGCGAAAGGCAGGTTTTTCTATAATTCCTTTCGCACCCTTGTAATGTGGTAAATTTTCGCTATTGTGATCTCCTTCGGCTCTGGCATTGATGAAAAATTTATCGGTCTTCGACCAGAACGGCGTTATACCAAAACGCATCAATTGCAAATGATGAGGATCATCGCTGCCGATAATGGGAACCCAAGCACCTGCAGAAATATTGTATTGAGGCTTTAAAAGAGTATCGAATGCAGCGGTTACATTGAACCTTTTTTCGATATTTTCGAGTTTCTGCACCAAAATATACCTTCCACACATTCTTTCCGAAGAATTGAATTTGAAAAAGTAAAATTAAACCAAAAGCCAAAAGTTTATGATTAAATTTGTATTTTTATTCGATAATCATTAAAAATTAAAAACATGATGAGTTTTTTGGATCTTGTAAAGGCGAGACATAGCACTCGGAATTTCGAGAATCGCCCTGTGGAACGTGAAAAGCTCGAATGTTGCCTCGAAGCTGCAAGGCTCGCTCCTTCGGCAAGTAATTCGCAGCCCTGGACCTTTATTGTTGTGGATGATCCTGGTTTGAAGGAAGAGATTGCAAGAGAAACTTATAGCCCTCTGGTATCATTCAATAAATTCGTCTTGAAGGCGGGAGCTATTGTGGTGATTGTAATCGAAAAGCCGAAAATGATAACTCAGATAGGTGAATCTATTAAAAAGAAAGAATTTCCGCTGATCGATATAGGAATTGCAGCCGAACATTTTTGCTTGCAAGCACAGGAAGAAGGATTAGGAACTTGCATTTTAGGATGGTTCAACGAAGCTCCCATAAGAAGTCTTTTACGCATACCTCAATCGAAAACCATTGGACTTCTTGTAGCTGTGGGTTACCCAGGGAATGAAACTCTTAAAGAAAAGAAGAGAAAGCCTATGGAGGAGTTCAGAAAATACAATTCGTACCACTAAATTCTAAAGATCAACGCCATATCCAACCTCTTGCAGTATTTTTCGGGCCAGTATTCTATCTTCCTGCAATTGATCTTTGAGTTGATCAAGAGAATCGAACCTGATTTCATCCCTTAGCCTGTCAATGAAACTAATATTGATCATTTCATCATAGATTTCTTCATTGAAATCAAAAATATGGACTTCGATGGCAAAGGAGTGGTGGGCAATGGTAGGTCGAATTCCGATATTGCTCATACCTCCATAAATTTTACCTTTATATTCGACTCGCGAAACATAAACTCCATTGGCCGCAATCAGAGCCAAGCTATCGTCGGCCAAAATATTGGCCGTAGGAAAACCGAGCCGATGGCCCAGGCGATTTCCACGAATCACTTTTCCTGAAATGGAATATTCATATCCCAAGAGTAAATTAGCCAGCCGAATATTCCCGGCGTGGAGAGCGTTTCGTATTCGTGTAGAGCTCACTACCTGGCCTTCTATAAATAAAGGAGGAACTTCTTCGATATTCAAACCCAGTTCGTGGGCAAAAGCCTGAAGTTTCGAACGATCGCCTTGCCGGTCATGCCCGAAACGGTGATCATAACCAACTACGAGATAGGATGTGTGAATCTGGTTTATAATATATTCGCGTATAAAAACCTCCCAAGGAGTCATCGAAAATTCCACGCTAAAGGGAAGAATAATCAAATGATCTATACCCAAGTCGGATAAAAGCTGGTATTTCCGATAAGTGGAATTGATCAATTTTACCGGGGTTCCATATTGGGCCAATACAAGCCTCGGATGAGGCTCGAAGGTAATTACTATAGTTTCACCCTGTATTTGCCGGGCAATTTCTTTCAAACGATCGATGATCCGACGGTGGCCAAGATGAACTCCATCAAAAGTACCCACAGTAACTACCGGTTTATTGAAAGCGGGTAAATGATCAGAATACCTATATATTTCCAATTCTTATTGAATATATTTTCGATTGACAATGTATTCGGCTATCTGAACTGCATTAGTGGCGGCTCCTTTCAATAAGTTATCGGCTACAATCCATAGATTGAGTGCTTTTCGACAAGATTCATCATGGCGTATGCGCCCTACAAAAACTTCATCTTTTCCTTCAGCGGTCAATGGCATGGGATAAATGTCTTCAGAAGGACTATCTTGAACCACAACGCCTGGCGTATTTCTCAAAATCTCGAGAGCATCATCAATATCGTAATCCTCAACAAATTCGACATTCACGGCTTCGCTGTGCCCTCCCTTTACAGGCACCCTCACCACCGTAGCCGTAACCTGTAGCTGGTTATCGTGTAAGATTTTTCGGGTTTCGTTCACCAGTTTCATTTCCTCGGTAGTATATCCATTGGGCAGAAAATTACCTCCGTGTGGAAAAAGATTGAGATCGATGGTATGAGGATAAGCAGGTTCGGAAACAATCATCCCGGTACGTTCATTCATCAACTGGTTCAAAGCCCTAACACCAGTGCCCGTAACAGACTGATAGGTAGCTACCACAATCCTGCGAATACACCACGCTTTATGAAGCCCTGATAAGACCAAAACCATTTGTATGGTCGAGCAATTGGGATTTGCTATCAAGCGGGTTTTGGAGGTAATGTTTTCGGAATTGATTTCGGGTACAACCAATGGAACGTCATCATGCATCCGCCAATAACTGCTGTTATCAATCACAAATGCACCCTGCCTGACAAATTCTCTGGCATACTTCTCCGATACCCAGTTTCCAGCCGAAAACAAGGCAATATGCGGTTTTTGTTCTAAAACATTTTCTATGCTGCTAACTTTCAAAGTTTTCCCCTGCAGAAAAAATTCTTTCCCGTACGACTTTTCACTCGCGGCTAAAAATACCTCAGCATCACGAGAAATAAATGAAGACCCGAGTTTTTCAACCATTTTCCGGCCTACAAGCCCGGTAGCTCCTATAATTGCTATCTTCATGAGTTGGTTCTGTCTATTGAAAATATATTCCTTCCGAAGAGAGATTATTATTTATTTTGTGAAAGCCAAATGATACAAATGGGCAAAATTACTATATTTACCGATGTAAAGAGAACCCAAGATTTATCAAACTTTTCTCAAGCAATGAAAATAATAAACAGGGCGCATAAGAAAGTAAGCATGCTAAGAAAACTCATGCTGGTAACGTTTTGTCTTGGATCCATCCAAATATTGGAAGCACAATTTACCGATGATTTCTCCGACGGGGACTTTTCAGTAAATCCATCATGGACAGGAACTTCTAATTCTTTTATTGTAAATTCCGCCAAACAGTTGCAGCTGAATGCACCTGTGGAAGGTATTGCCTGGCTCTCGACTGCTTCTTCGAGCGTAGAAGCTACCGAATGGAGATTTTGGATCAAACTGGCATTTAGTCCTTCTGCAAATAACTTCGCCAGAGTTTATCTGATTTCCGATGAGGAAGACCTTACTGGACCCTTGAATGGTTATTATTTGCAGTTTGGAGAAACAGGTTCGAATGATGCTATCGAACTCTTCAAACAACAAGGCACAAATACTACCTCCATTTGTAGGGGAACCAATGGTAGCATAGCATCGGCCTTTGCTATCCGCATAAAAGTAGTTCACAAGCCCGATGGTGAATGGTTAATATATTCTGACCCCGCAGGAAATGAAAACTTTCAGTTACAGGCTATTGGCTCAGATGTTAGTATCACTGCAGGAAACAGGTTTGGAATATTCTCAAAATTTACCTCGAGCAATATCACCAAAATGTATTTCGACGATTTTTATACTGGACCAATCATCATAGATACCATTCCTCCTGTTTTGCAGTTGTTAACAATCACTTCCGACAGCAGCCTTCTGCTCAAGTTTTCTGAACCCTTAGAACCATCATCGGCTCAAAACACGACGAATTATTTGCTTTCTCCCGGCGATATTCATCCGTTCCAGGCAAATTTTCTACCTAACGATGCGAGTTCAGTTCAACTTATATTTTCACATATTTTTCAGTCAGGCGTGAATTATACTCTATCTATCAATAATTTAACAGATTTGTCGGGAAACAATACGGGCATGATTCAACACCATTTTTGCTTGTATTCGGTAAAGCCTTACGACATCGTCATCAACGAAATTATGGCAGACCCCGAACCTTCGGTAGGAATGCCTCTGTGGGAATACATCGAATTATTCAATACCACTTCGGTTGAAATCTCTCTTAAAGATTGGAAATTAAAAATTGGTAATACCTTGAAAATACTTCCCGAGGTTAGTATGGGCCCTCAATCTTATTTGATATTGTGCCGGCCAGAGGCTCAAACTGAACTATCGGCCTATGGTATCACCGCACCCATTACTTCATTTTTACTCAATAATACGGGGCAAGACCTGCAGCTTTTAGACAAAAGCAATGTTTTGGTATCGAAAGTAAGTTATACCGACAAATGGTATCGCGATGTCACCAAAAGCAATGGCGGATGGTCGCTCGAACAGATCGATCCTTTATCCCCGTGTCTGGGAAGTAAAAACTGGATAGCATCAATAAATATTTCAGGAGGAACACCAGGCGGGATCAATTCGGTTTATTCCACCAACCAGTTATTCCCTTTGCCCGAAATGGTTATACCTATCCCTCCCCATCAGCTTAATGTGGTTTTCAACCAGAGCATGGACAGTCTTTCTTTGACGAATCTTGCAAACTATTCCCTTTTGCCCAAATTCGGAAATCCTTCCAGTATAGAATTGGTAGACTCCGACTTTACCACGTTAATCCTCTACTACAGTGAAAGTTTCGATTTATCAGGCTCTTACCGTCTCGTTTTTTCCACCCAATTGTTCAATTGCATAGGCCAGGCCATACCGGAAAATATCTATTGGGATTTTAATATCCCTTCTCCAAGTAAGATTTTCGATGTATTGATTACCGAAGTTATGGCTGACCCCGATCCACCCATTCATCTGCCCAATGCAGAATATGTCGAAATCTACAATTGCTGTGATTATACGGTCGACCTTTCGGGTTGGAGCTTTAGTATAGAGAATACCGATCATGTTTTCGATCGATATTATTTAAAAGCCAACGAATATCTCATACTCGCCCACGAAAAATATGCTTCTGATTTCGCAACTTATGGAAATTTCTATGGGTTTAGTAGCTTTTCGCTACCTAACACCGGGCAATCGTTGGTTTTGAAGAATGGAAAGGGAGAAGCCATTCACTGGGTCGACTATGACCAGAATATGTATGGTAAATCACCTAAAAAAGATGGAGGGTGGTCGCTCGAAATGATAGATACCGAAAACCCCTGTACTATTGAGAGCAATTGGATTCCTTCCATTGACCCACATGGAGGAACTCCCGGACGAAAAAATTCGGTTTCGGCTTCATTGCCCGATACGATTTCTCCTCGTTTTTCACGAATCTATCCTCTCAGTCCGAAAAAAATATGGCTCTATTTTTCAGAACCGGTAAAACAATTCGAAGCCACTAATCCAGAGAATTATGTCTTGAGTGATGGACTTACTTTCTTGAAAATTCAAGCCATAGATCACAGGAATAAGGTTTTCGAAGCCGAACTTTCGAGCGAGCTTAAACCCGCAATTATTTATACGGTTTCTGCTAAGAATGGCATTACCGATTGTGCTGGCAATTGCCTTTCAAATAATAAGGAAATAATATTTGGTCTACCCCTGCGACCAGCCAGAGGGAAGCTTGTCATCAACGAAATTTTGACAAACCCATTAGAGGGTGGAAGCGATTATCTCGAAGTATATAATTCCTCCGATACTTTGAGTGATCTTGGAGAACTAGCCTTAAGTTATATTTCTTCATCAGGAAGCTCAACCACCATATTTCTTCCACCTTTTCTTTTGTTGCCTTCCGAATATTACTGTCTTACACGCAATCCTCTATCAGTAATCAATCAATATCCTCTCCATCAAAAAGATAACTTCGTACAGGTGAAAAATTTTCAAGATCTGTCAAGCTCGGGTGGTACGCTGATTTTATATTTAAAGGAAGATAGTACAAAGGTGATCGATCGATTTTCGTATTCATCGAGCATGCATCTCCCAATTCTTAAAAACTTCGATGGAGTATCCTTGGAACGCATCAATCCCTTACGGCCGACTGACGACCCAACCAACTGGACTTCAGCTTCAGAGGCCTCGGGATTTGGAACACCTGCTCATGAAAACTCGCAATATTCATCTTTACCTGTTGCTAAAGGCAGCTTGACCATAGAACCCGAAATATTCTCACCAGACGGCGATGGAATTGACGATATAGTGAATATTACCATTCAACCTCCTGCTGAAGGTTATATTACGAATGTGACACTTTTCGATTCCAGAGGCAGATTAGTAAAACATCTAGTAAAAAACCTGATTGTAGGCAACAAATGTACAATTTCATGGAACGGCATGCGCTACGATAATTCGAGAGCACCTGTGGGATTTTATATCATTTATTGCGAGTTGTTCGATACTAATGGAAGTACCGAAAAACACAAGGCAACTGTGGTGGTAGGAGCTAAACTCTGAGAAGCTTTATCCAAATCTTACTTCTTACATAAAAATGAAATTTATACATTCGAAGACCAAGGTTAATTTTTATCAGAAATTGTCTGATATTTATAATAAAATGTCCTGCCATGATAAGAATATTTTTTGAAAAACATACTCATGCTTAAATTCAGAACTCTTGATCCCGTAATTGCCTATCGATATTTTACAAAAGTATTATCTTAGAAACGCTAACAAAAATTATTTCAAATCGTTAGTTCACTTTGCGCTTATGCATACAATTCTTTTCCCGCTAACAGGCTAAGAACCTTTTAGATTTTAACGTCGGGAAAAGAAATTCAAAAAAGAATTAGCGCTTGCAGATGATGGGAGTCAACCTCAAGAGGATGAAAAGAGGGATTATTTAGAGCAGGTAATCCTTTAACGCCATCTTCAAAACCACGACAACCTGAATAAAACTGAATCAGGATTTTTGAAACTGACTTGGTGGTTTACTGTGGTTTGTCCAACGAACCATTTGGTGTCGGGCAAGTCGACATTTAAAAAAATATATTTAGATGCGCTTGTTCGAAGAGAGGCAGAGTAATAGAAAAACATAAGAATTATCGAAAATTCCGACTTCATCTTCTTTTCGGTACAGCCAAAATCAAAGCCTGGCGCAGTTCGGGTTCCTTTCTCAAAACAATAATGAAAAACAATACGAATAGTATCCCTTTTATTACCAGATCGAGTCCGAGCCAAGGAAGATGAATTTTTGAACCTATCAGAAAAAGGGCAATGGAAAGAGTTAGATACAGGAAGAATTTATCGAGACGATACGGGATGGGGTAATGTTTTTGGCCATAAATAAACGACAAAAGCATCATCAAAAGATAACAGCTGAAGTTTGCCCAGGCGCTGCCCATAAATCCAATTCTGGGTATAAGAAAAATGTTCAGCCCAATGGTTACTGCAGTTCCAATCAGGCTAAACAAAGCCCCATACATCGTTTTACCGGTAATTTTATACCAAACTGACAGATTATAGTAAATTCCCAGAAAGACATGCCCCATGAGTAAAAGGGGAACTATGGGCAGGCCTGCGTAATACATAGGCCCGACGAAATACTTAATGACATCTATAAACAGCATAATGCCTGCGAACATTCCAAAACAGACGATGATAAAGTAATTCATCACCATAGCGTAAGTCTCGGGAGCATCCTTTTCCTTTGCCTGCTTGAAAAAGAAAGGCTCGGCCGCATAACGAAAGGCTTGAATAAAAATTACAATAAACACACTGAATTTGAAACACATGCCATAAACACCAAGATCATGTATAGCAGTCTCGGGAGGAAGAAAATGCTTCAATAGTATCCGGTCGATAGTTTCGTTGACAACCCCGGCCAGATTATAGACAAGGAGCGGAAAAGCATACAGAAACATTTCCTTCCAGAGCCCTAAGTCGATAGTTAAACTTGCCTTGCGGATAGCCGGCCAAAGCAGCAGCAATGTGGCAAAGCTCGCCACCATGTTCGAAATAAAAATCGCACTCACCTCGGGTTTCCCTCCTGTAAATATACCAAGCCAGCTCCATCCATACTTATTGTATAAATATGGTAACAACAGGATAAGAATGAGATTTAGGGCAATATTAATGAAAATATTCGCCAGTTTTATTCCAGCAAAAGTCCATGCCTTTTGCTGGGCTCGTAGCCAAGCAAACGGAATGGCACTCAATGCATCGAATCCAAGAATAAGTAAAAAATAAATGATGTATTCTGTTTTACCCTCGTAACCAAGCCACGAAGCAATGGAATCGCGAAAAGTAAGGGTAAACAACAGGAACAGAATGGTTGTTATGACGATGGAATTGAATGCAGTACTATAAACCATCTTTGGTTTTGAATGGGTTTCGGAATAGCGAAAGAAAGCCGTTTCCATCCCATACGTAAGAATAACAGCCAAAATGGCCATGTAAGCATATAGTTCAACATAAACGGCCGATTCGTGGGGTAGAAATACTCTGGTATATAAGGGAACCAGAAGATAATTCAATATCCTTCCTAATATGCTACTAAGTCCATATACTGCAGTCTGCCCTGCCAATTGCTTTACTTTTCCCATTTATCAGGCTGATATGAATAATCCTTCGATCTCGAATAATCCCAGAACGCAGATAGAAAAATGCAAAAATGGTATTCCATCTGAAATATCTATATTTTTCTGTGATCTGGCCAAGTTTCTCATCAAACTATATAGGTAATATAAATCTTTCATTTCGCGTTATGTTTTTCATGCTATCACAAGGCCGAAATGTAAACCGCCAAGGTAGTGCCCTTATTTTTCTGGCTTTCGACCAAAATCTCAACTTGACGATAACCCACGAATTCTTCAGAAAAATCAAACCCAAACCCATTGGTTCTTCGCCATGAGTGCCGGCGGAAGATCGAGTGAAATCAATCCTTGACAAATTTTCCAAGTTTTCTTCGTATATCCCAATGCCAGAATCGGTAAGTGACGAAAGGATATTTTCCTTGTTTTTCCCGTCTTTTACGACGATTCCTCCTCCTGAATATGAAAAATCCCTAGCACTCGATAAAAAATTATTCATTTCAGTGGGAATAGAAGGTTGATTGTATCCCACAAAAGTAAGGACAATTAAACTTTATTGCCTGGTTTTTTAAAAGAAGAAATGTTTTACAAACTTACATAAAAAAATAATTTTCATACGTCGCACAACAAAAATCAAGGCCATGATTGTTCTATAAGTAATCAACGTACTCAATAAGTAGTACAATTGTTTAATTTAAAACTATTTATATATGAGAACAGTCAGTGGCCTTGACGGGCACAAAGATAGTGTATTTGTATGCTTTTTGGACGAACAAGACAAAAAAATTTTAGAAAAACATTACGGGACGCTCACTCCCGATTTAACGACCTTGCGTGATGCACTGATAGAACACGATTGTGGAAGCATTGCAATGGAGAGTACCAGCATTTACTGGATGCCTGTATGGCATGTTCTTGAATCAGACTTTTCGTTAAAATTGGTCAATCCCTATTTCATCAAACAGTTACCCGGCCGCAAGAGCGACGTAAAGGATGCTCAGTGGATAGCTACAGTTTTACATAAAGGGCTTTTACGCGGCAGTCTGATCCCCTGCAAGGAGATAAAAAAGCTTCTAAAATATAATCCTGTTACCTGGGTCGCTTTGTTTCGGAGCGGAAACACAATGCACCATTTGCTAAATGGCCTGTAAGTTTTATTGCCTGTTTTGCTGTAAGCCCTGCCTTCTGTAATAAACCGACCTATAAACACTGTTTTATTAATGTTTCGTCCTTTGTTTCCTTGTGGTGGAACTGGTCGGAGTTATAGCCGATTTCGAGTTTTTAATAATCCAGCTTGCGGCTTTCAATATACTGTTTTGCTGGCGGGCTGTTATGCACGGCGTTTTTAAAGTAGGTGAACATCTTGGTTAGTATATCAGCCTTGCTTACCGCCTGGGCTGTGGCTGCCGGGACGGCATGGCCGTTCAACATTCCGGCTGCTTTTAAAATTGCATTGTGTTTATCATGGTTCTCCCGCTACATGATAAAATCAATAACATCAAGGCTTTTGCCGTGGGTCTTGCAATTGGAGATAAAACAGTATGCCGTGTGGGTTTTAGTAGTAAACCTACATGCTCGGGGTCTTATCTTCGTGGAAGAGGCAGCAGATACGGTTGTGCTTGTCGGGTTTAAGGTTGTAATACTGCAACACGGTTGCCATTGACAGCCGTTGTTTTATCTCGCTTATTTCCATGGTTTTAAAAATTTACTTCCATTTTGTACATCGCAAAACTAAATATAAATTGACTATTCGGCAAATATATTTACGACTATTTGGATATTTATTGTCATTTATTGACTTAATGGCTATCTTTGAGGCATTCTAAAAACATTGACTATATGAGTTTAGCCGATAATATAAAGCATCTCAGGGAAAACAAGGGGGTTACAGCAAAAGCAGGTAGCCATTGAGATTGGTTTGGGGATTTCACATTACAACAAGATTGAGAACGGGCAGCATGAAGCTTCGGTAGAAATGTTGGACAAACTGGCCAAGCTTTACGGCGTTTCTATTGATGCCATTGTACACATGAAAGGCGAAGTACCTAAGGAGATTGTGATTGAAGATAAGACCACCAGTGAGCAAATGCGGCTTATTCAGGAACTTGACAAAAAGGATAAAGGCATTATATTTTCTATGATTGATATAATGCTCACCAAAAAGAAGTTTAAGGATTTCTTTCAGAAAAATATAGCTGCACTATAAAGCAAAACGCCTGGATTTTCCGAGCGTTTTTACTATCTCACAAAGGCTATACTGTCGTAGGATAATTTTTTAAATTTCCCGTTTCCTTCAATTTTAAATTTGGTAATTACGGAGTCTGTTTTATATTCGACATCCTGTTTATTATCAAGATAATAGTCATACTTTATCATCTTGATTTTTATTTTAAAGATAGTATCGTTATGAAATTCAACCCAACGTTTATACCCTTCGATAATTTCTTTATCATTCGTTTGTTCTGTTACATAGCCAATATTGCCCTCATTATATATATAATCAATCAAGGATGTATCTTTGTAATTAACAAAATACATTATAGTTCCGTTGTCTGAATCAGTATATATAATGACCGTAAAAATATTAGGCACTCGTTGTTGGATTTCAAACAAATATGCACCAAATGCATTAGTCTGATTTAAAGGACTTAGCTTTGCAATTAATGATTTTTGATGAGTATTAAATTTTAATAATAAAATTTCATGTTGCAATGTATCATAAGGAATATACTTTTCGTCTATAATATTGTGTTGTTGTAAAATAATACTATCATTTTCACTAATTCCAAATAGTGTAAGTATTTCTCTCAAATTGTTTGTATTAGTCTTCTGACGAGAACAACTTAAAAAAAAACAAATCGATATTAAAATAAAAAATCTATATTTCATAGTTCTATTTGTCAGGTTTTTTATCCCATTTATAAACTCCTGTTATACGTTTTCCCCAATATAAAGACTTTCCATCTTTAATTGCATAATCATATCTAGGACCAGACTTCCCACTACCTGCTGTTCCAGATGAATGAGCAATTTTCAATGTTGTAATATTTCCATTATCATCTCTTTCAATTTGAGTAATAATGCCAATATGACTTAAGTCTTTTTTGGGGTCGAGAGGTTCTGAGCGAGTATTGTTAAGTGTTACTGCATTTCCTTCGATTGCTTCTGTCATGTTGTCTTTATCTCCAACTTTATCACTTTGAGCAACAATGTTCTTCACCCCATTATCTTGGCCGTTGTTTATAGAGCTTGGCTCATCCCCTGCCATTAAACAATTGTCAACCATCCCAGAACAATCAACTTTTTCTCCAGGTTTCCCCCTAAATTTCCCATCTGATTTATCTTGAGATGTCGGATATGAATCGCCTGGATTTTTATTTACCTACTCATCAGCTTTTTGAACTGCTTGTGCTCTTTGAGCAGAATCAAGCCCCATAAAATCAATGTATTTTATTGGATTGTTAGCTGCATAAACAAATCCTGACTGTGAGTTGTTTTTCTCTGTAAGTGGGTCAACAGTGGTAAATCTTCCCATCTGGGGGTCGTAGAACCTTGCCCCGTAATCGAGCCAATGGCCTGGCATTTCCTGCTCTTCCTTGCCATTGTACTTGTATTTATTAATAGACGTGCTTGTGAAATTCTTACTTATATTCATGCCAAAGGGGTAGTATTCACTGGTCTGATCGATATGAACCAAATTGGTAGCCGTTGGCGATACTACCGCCCGGATATTGCCCAAATGATCCTTTAAGTAATAATAAAACGTAGGTTGAAGGCTGGCGTTCAGTTCTATAACACCATCGGCATGAAGTATGCGCACGGGTTTACCAAAGTTCAACACAAGATTGCCAAAATATTCCTCCTGCAGAACAGTACGACCTTCGGCATTATACATACTCTTGGACATTTTTACTCCATCGGAGCGGTAACCATTGGTCATAGCCCAGTTCGAAAAGCTAATATTCGTAGGCAGGTTATCATCGTTGTAAAACAAAAGCATGTTGCGATCCACGTCGAACGTTAAGTTACCGTTTGCATCATAACTGTTCTGAAGATGAGGTGCTGCTGTATTACAAAACTCGCCAGAAAGGAAACTATTGGGATTGGCATCTATTACACGCATCAAGCGATTGCCATCATATTGATAGCTCAACTGGTCGAACAACACGGTGCCGCCACTATGATGACCATAACGATTGAGCGTGAGTATATTTCCATTTTTATCGTAAGTAATCTCCTTTTCAGAACCTATGCCCGAGACGATGCCATCAGCATAATAGGTAGGCATTGGCTCAACAACAGCCGAGGCATCAAATCTGGAAAAAAATATGCCTGCTTTCAGACGGTTGAGACCATCATACTTAAAACTATATCCATTCACATAAGTGTTCTGGTTTTGTGTAAACCATTCTATCATGGCTATTTAGTAGTAAACCTGCATGCTCGGGGTCTTATCTTCGTGGAAGGGGCAACAGATACGGTTGTGCTTGTCGGGTTTAAGGTTGTAATACTGCAACACGGTTGCCATTGACAGCCGTTGTTTTATCTCGCTTATTTTCATGGTTCAACTATTATTTGATTAAAAAAGCAATCTTACAAAAATAAATACAGTTGATTAATTAATCAAATACATTCTGAACTGTTTTTTAATATATTGCCTAAAGCAGCATTAATATTTAAATTTGTTACTCAGATAGTAAATTACAAAGCAATGAACATCAGCGACAACATAAAACGGGTTAGGGAAGCTAAGAACCTTACACAAAAAGAGGTAATTATGGCCATTGACATGGGAGCGGCCATGTATTCCCGGATTGAAAGCGGTAAAATCGAACCTTCTTTAACTACATTGGAAAAGATTGCCAAAGCGCTTGGGGTTTCGCTCGTGGAACTCATCCAGTCCGATGAGAGCCTGAGCGATGTAAACTCAGTAGATAAATCCTTGATGGAAAAAGTCTGGCTCATGGAAGCCCTGAACGATGAAGAGCGCAAAATCATTTATACCATGCTGGATGCATTCATCGGTAAGAAAAACTAAAGGACGCCCTTTCGAACGTTCTTCATGATGTGCATTAATAAAGCCTGGCAGCGCTGGGCTTTTTATACTATCTTACGACCAACTATGCGTGTCTATTTTAATTGGTGATATTTGTTTCAGTATTTCTATCAATTCCCCAAGAGATGTGTCTTTCTGTTCTCCATAGTAAAAGTGATATTTTTTTTCTGCGGTCATTAGAAAAATTTCCCAACCGCCTTTTTTAGTAACTGTTTTTTCAACTTCTTTTAACTTCAATATTTGGGATTGCAAGCCCATGATAGTTTTTAAGTCAGATTCTTTAAGCATTATACTTTGTTTATTTACAATAGTATCAAAATCATCCTTTTCAAAACCACTACTCTTAATTCCATAAGTAATATCAAACAGCCCATTTTCAAATATCTGGATTAGATACGTCTCTGATATAATACCTGTCGGCTGAATAAGACATTTCATAATCATTTTATTTTCAACATTTTTACCTTGGCAGCTAAATGCAAATAAAAGTAACGAAGCGAAAATTGCAATATTAGATTTAATCATTAGTATGCCCCCCTTTCATTCAAGCCCTGTTCTTTCCTAATTTTATTTTCAGTATAGTCGTTAGGATTATTACCTTTTAAACCAACTGTTTGTAATTCTTCCTTAGGAACAGTTTGAGTAACTGTATTTCCAGCAGCATCAGTATAGGTGTAGGTATCGGTAGTTGAGTAGTTTGTTGCCTTACCATCCATCGAGCGTTCCCCATGTATCATTTTATGAGCCAACCCTATTTCATCAGGCCGTGTGGCTCCGGATACATTTCCTGTTACAGGGTCTTTCGTTGGTATAGATGGATTTGCCGAAGGGTCAAAATTTACAGTTACGTCAGAACCTTTACCATTTATTGCATTTGCAGAGTTTTTATCGCTCTCAGAATTTCCACTTCCTGGAGTCCCAATAGATATTGTCATTGTCTTTGAACCTGCGTCTTTCTTATTTAAATTACGTATTAGATTTGTTCCAGTATTCAGAGTTTTACTAGAATTTTCTCCACCCAATTTGGTAATTATTAAAGTACCATCCTTACGTATAGACAACTTATCATTTGTTAACCTTTGAAGGTGAGTCAGTGTAACTTGACGTTCAGCTGCAGTACCTGCAAGTACAATCTTCTGCCCATCAGGGTCAATGAATTTTATTGGGTTATTAGCACAGTATGCAAATGGAGATAGTGAGTAATATTTATGAGCTAATGGGTCAACAATGGTAAATCTTCCCATTTGCGGGTCGTAGAACCTTGCCCCGTAATCGAGCCAATGGCCAGGCATTTCCTGCTCTTCCTTGCCATTGTACTTGTATTTATTAATAGACGTGCTTGTGAAATTCTTACTTATATTCATGCCAAAGGGGTAGTATTCACTGGTCTGATCGATATGAACCGAGTTGATAGCCGTTGGCGATACTACCGCCCGGATATTGCCCAAATGATCCTTTAAATAATAATAAAACGTAGGCTGAAGGCTGGCGTTCAGTTCTATAACACCATCGGCATGAAGTATGCGCACGGGCTTACCAAAGTTCAACACAAGATTGCCAAAATATTCCTCCTGCAGAACAGTACGACCTTCGGCATTATACATACTCTTAGACATTTTTACTCCATCGGCGCGGTAACCATTGGTCATAGCCCAGTTCGAAAAGCTAATATTCGTAGGCAAGTTATCATCGTTGTAAAACAAAAGCATGTTGCGATCCACGTCGAACGTTAAGTTACCGTTCGCATCATAACTGTTCTGAAGATTAGGTGCTGCTGTATTACAAAACTCGCCAGAAAGGAAACTATTGGGATTGGCATCTATTACACGCATCAAGTGATTGCCATTATATTGATAGCTCAACTGGTCGAACAACACGGTGCCGCCACTATGATGGCCATAACGATTGAGCGTGAGTATATTTCCATTTTTATCGTAAGTAATCTCCTTTTCAGAACCTATGCCCGAGACGATGCCATCAGCATAATAGGTAGGCATTGGCTCAACAACAGCCGAGGCATCAAATCTGGAAAAAAATATGCCTGCTTTCAGACGGTTGAGACCATCATACTTAAAACTATATCCATTCACATAAGTGTTCTGGTTTTGTGTAAACCATTCTATCATGGCTATTTAGTAGTAAACCTGCATGCTCGGGGTCTTATCTTCGTGGAACGGGCGGCAGATACGGTTATGCTTGTCGGGTTTAAGGCCGTAATACTGCAACACCGCTGCCATTGATAGCCGTTGTTTTATCTCGCTTATTTCCAAGACTAAAAATTTTAAAAAATTCTTTTTAGTTCTTTTTCGGGTCAAAAATACCGAATCAAAGTTAATTGGCAATACTATTTAGAACTTTTTTATCACTTAAACAGTTTGTATATTTGCAAGATATTATTAAAACAAGGCTTTATTAGCTCTTTTAAGGGCTATAAACATTCTATATTCGTCAAGAAAATAACTGCTTTACGGAAGGAAAAGAAGATTTCCCAAGACGGACTGGCGAAGTTGATAAATACTTCTACTTTGGTTATTGGAAGGTATGAACGGGATGAGATGCCCCCTTCAATTTAGGCTGCAAGGGAAATAGCGAAGATTCTGGGTACTACGGTTGGCTACCTTATACTTATAGACGAGACCGAACAGGAAAACTTGTTTAAAGACCCGTATATGCTTAGAAGGCTCAATGAGATTGAGAAAATGGACAAGGAAGACAAAAACCACATCCTTTATGCTATCGATGCCTTTATCAAAAGTGTAAAACTCAAAAGTATTGAGATGGTCTAATGAGTCTGGACAATATTTTTATCAAAGTTAATTCATTATGTTGAAAAGAGGGGGTGTAGGGGAGACTCATAACTTGATTTTTTGTTAATAAATCATGCAGCATTCTGATATACAAGCATTGGCGGGTTGTTCCCTATGGAAGAATGATCCCGCTTTTCATTGTAATAGTGATTATTCTGGCAATCCCCAAAAGCTCACATGGGTAGCATATGCTCATTTGCCCTTCTTCACGATCAACCATCTCTCTGCGTATATCCAGGGGTATCATAGAACCTTTTTTTTTAACCAATTGATGTCTACCGACAGTTGACCGATTTGATGTACCAACTCCTCATTCTCTTTCTTAAGCTTCTTTATCTTTGATGACTCATCCTTCTCGCTATCGAAAACCTTCCCCGCATTGGCCAAAAAATCCCTTTTCCAATGTGTAATCAGATTAGGATGCACTTGGTTAATCTGAGCAAGCTCAGATATGGTCTTGTTCTCTTTTATCGCCTCTATGGCAATCTTCGCTTTAAATTCAGCCGTAAATGTTCTTCTTGACTTTTTCATATGACAGAAATTTTAAAATTAGTAAATTCCTGTCCAGTATTTTTAGACCACCTCACTAGTTTTATTTTTTCCAAATATCGCCCTGCCACAATATTTGATTCTCTCCCTTAATGTAGATTAGCTCTTGATAATAAGGTTCAAATTCAAAAAAACATCGGTCAAAGTTTGGCAAAGTAATGGTAAGATGATTATACTTTTCGGTATCAATATACTCTTCAAAAATTCTAAACAATACCCTGCTTTTATACAGTACCGTACCCGACACATCAGCATTGACATTAAAACTGATTAGGTTAATACTCGTTTTTCTATCCCACAAGTGTTTTGATTTAGGTATTGAAATAGATGTTTTTTCAGTTATAATGGACTTGCTGTTGTTATTATTGAATGTAAGACTCAACTTTACAGGATGAAAATCAGTAGGAAAAACCACTATGACATACAAACTATCCTGTGAAAATTTATTTTCTTTTTTTAATTCATATTCAAATCCTTTTTGCTGTAAGTAGTAGTTTTCACTTGTAATTTCAAGCATATTGTCTGCCACAAGTGACCATTTGCCTTTTGAAGCATAGTCGCATTGCTCAACAATCGGAGTAAATAAAACTTCAGGTCTCATCAACATATAAGTACCATCGGTTTTTAGCTCCAATCTCTCTGTACTTTTTTGTCTCTCATATAACCCTGTTACATTTCGACTTTCTATTTTCTGACTTTTCATTGTGGCGCAGCCAATTAATTGAAAAACCAATGGCATAATAAATAATAGCTTTCTCATTACTTTTAATCTTTTAGTTTTTCATAAACGATTCTGCCATCTTCTGTTTTTATTTGCATCAATGTTGTACCATTTATATCTTTTAGGGAACTTGCCCCCGCTGGGTATGAACCGTCATAAGAATATTGAACCTGGTAAGCATTAACTTCATTATTTCGTGCTTCTTCTTTTGTAGTTGCTGCATTTAGCAATTTACCATTTTTGTTAAATTTCACCCCTCCCGCTTCAATAGACTGTCCGACATGCCGCATTTCGTGAATATGAAGTCCAGTAGTACTTCCTTCTATTTTTATGACACCATCAGCACCTTTAACAACTCCGTGGATACCATCACTACTGCTTGGTCCAGTAAGTTTATATGTTTCAGCTGCATCTCCAATAGATTTAATATCAGAAAGAGACTGATTTAACAATTCTATTTTCTGACTATTTTCAGCAAGTTTACCTTCTAGTTTTGCTATCTTTTTTTCACTCAAACCACCTTTGTCAATTTGGGCTTGGATTTTCGTGCTATTCTTTTCTATGCTTTCAATCCTGTTGTTTATAGATTTATTTAACCTTTCGGCTTGTTTGGGGTCTTCCCAAATCATTCCTGTTGGGTCAATGTATCTGATAGGATTGTTTGCAGAATATGCATAAGGTGATATGCCAATTTGTTTTTGATGGTCAGCCAACGGGTCAACAGTGGTAAATCTTCCCATCTGCGGGTCATACATCCTTGCCCCGTAATCGAGCCAACGACCTGGCATTTCCTGCTCTTCCTTGCCATTGTACTTGTATTTATTAATAGACGTGCTTGTGAAATTCTTACTTATATTCATGCCAAAGGGGTAGTATTCACTGGTCTGATCGATATGAACCGAGTTGGTAGCCGTTGGCGATACTACCGCCCGGATATTGCCCAAATGATCCTTTAAATAATAATAAAACGTAGGCTGAAGGCTGGCGTTCAGTTCTATAACACCATCGGCATGAAGTATGCGCACGGGCTTACCAAAGTTCAACACAAGATTGCCAAAATATTCCTCCTGCAGAACAGTACGACCTTCGGCATTATAAATACTCTTGGACATTTTTACTCCATCGACGCGGTAACCATTGGTCATAGCCCAGTTCGAAAAGCTAATATTCGTAGGCAGGTTATCATCGTTGTAAAACAAAAGCATGTTGCGATCCACGTCGAACGTTAAGTTACCGTTTGCATCATAACTGTTCTGAAGATGAGGTGCTGCTGTATTACAAAACTCGCCAGAAAGAAAACTATTGGGATTGGCATCTATTACACGCATCAAGTGATTGCCATTATATTGATAGCTCAACTGGTCGAACAACACAGTGCCGCCACTATGATGACCATAACGATTGAGCGTGAGTATATTTCCATTTTTATCGTAAGTAATCTCTTTTTCAGAACCTATGCCCGAGACGATGCCATCAGCATAATAGGTAGGCATTGGCTCAACAACAGCCGAGGCATCAAATCTGGAAAAAAATATGCCTGCTTTCAGACGGTTGAGACCATCATACTTAAAACTATATCCATTCACATAAGTGTTCTGGTTTTGTGTAAACCATTCTATCATGGCTATTTAGTAGTAAACCTGCATGCTCGGGGTCTTATCTTCGTGGAAGGGGCAACAGATACGGTTGTGCTTGTCGGGTTTAAGGTTGTAATACTGTAACATAGTTGCCGTTGATAGCCGTTGTTTTATCTCCTGGATTTCCATAGTTGAAGCTATTTGTGATTTTTTAGAACACATCAAAGATAAATAAATGTTCTTATTGAGAACAAATAACTTTTCTTTTATCGCTCAATGTTGTCGAAAATGTTCTTATTTGGTACTTTTGAGGAAAATAAAAGAACCATGAAGATCGGTGATAGTTTAAAGAAGTTAAGGGAGAATAAGGGTTACACGCAGCAACAAATGGCTGATCTGATCCATACCCACAGGTCTGGTTACTCTAAAATGGAGAACAACCAGCAGGAGATTCCCGTGGATTGCCTGATCCAAATCGCCAAAAATTTCGGGATGACCGTGGACGATGTCATTTTTTTTGACGAAAAAAACGGCGTGCTAAACGAGGTTTCCATAACTGACAAGGCAGCCCTTGAACAATTACAGCTTATTAACGAACTGAACGAGGAGGGGAAAGGCATTCTGCTAAAGCTGATTGAGACTTTCGTTTCTAAAAAGCGATTTAAAGATTACCTGCAAAAAAATATCGCTGCTCTATAAATCAAGAAAAGCCCGGCGTTGCCGGGCTTTTCTTGATTTATTTCACTCGTATTATTTCATTATTTTCAATCTTGAAGTATCCTTTTTCTTTGCTGTGACTAAGGCATTTTAGATGACCATCTTCTGTTATGACATACTTCTCTTTTATTTCTATTGCAGGCAAAGTGGTGTTATCATTCTCTTCCGAGGTTAACTCCTTAAATACCCGAACATTAATCGTAAAATCTTTATCGATATCACAGTAACGGTCATAGTCATTTACCTTCTGTCCTGCAATTGTAAGAGTATCCTGCAGGTTCCCCGACTTACTATAAAGGCTCAACTTAAGCCAATATTCATTAATTAGATAGTTGCTTTGTTTCATGATTAAAAGAAAGTAATCATTGATTTTTGCTTTATACAATCCGACGTAACGATAACTTTTATCTATAGGATATTTTTCTTTGATAAAATCATAATTTGATTCCTCAATCACCTTACAAACTGGATTAGGAACAAGCTGAGTGGATCCATCAATTACTTGCCAGATAGTATCCGAATATTTACTAAAGTCATCTAGTTTCATTATACTTAGAGGAAGATGAAGTGTATCAAAGCTGTTTAAGAAAAGGCCAAACTTTGATGTTTCATTAGTGCTTGCTTGGGTATTGTCTTTAAACCTACAACCTAATAAAGCATAAAGGCATATTGCTACTATACAGAGTCTCATGATTCTATTATTTATTTCTACGAACCTGTACTACACGATAATTATAATTCTGGTTGTATGCGGGCTTTCCTGTCATTGAATTGTCCGATCCAACATTAAAAGAATTATTGGTTCCCTTTCCTTTTTGAACAGCGCCAGGATCAAAAAATCCAAATTTGGTAACTTCTTGGGTTTTTAAATTAGTTGTTCTCGACGAAATTGCAACCCAATGGTCTCCGTTGCCATCTCCTGTTCTGTCAACTTGTGCTCTTGCTGATTTACCTTGATCTACTTGGCTATTTAGATAATCAACACCACTCTTGGAATCTTTAATTCCATTTGCATCGCTGCCAAGAGATTGAGCACCACTTTTTTCAACCATCTTACCACTTTGATAAAAACAGTTACCTTCATCGCCATCTTTTTTCCCAGAGCCATCAGCCTTCATCTGACTAGAAAAATCCCCTGATTCCAATACTTTTTCAGTCATCTCAACCGGGTCGTTCTGATCAAATTTAATAGAGACTCCATCGCCAATATTTTGAGTATAAGTAGTCCCAATATTCTTGTATCCGTCAATATCTGCACTGCCTTTTCTCCACATTGTTGCAGAACCGTCTGTACTTATGTACCAGTCACGTCCATCGGGATCAATTCTTATTACCGGATTATCCCCGCAATACGCATACGGACTGATGGAATAGTATTTCTCGGCCATCGGATCGGGGGTGGTAAATCTTCCCATCTGGGGGTCGTAGAACCTTGCCCCGTAATCGAGCCAATGGCCAGGCATTTCCTGCTCTTCCTTGCCATTGTACTTGTATTTATTAATAGTCGTGCTTGTGAAATTCTTACTTATATTCATGCCAAAGGGGTAGTATTCACTGGTCTGATCGATATGTACCGAATTGGTAGCTGTTGGCGATACTACCGCCCGGATATTGCCCAAATGATCCTTTAAGTAATAATAAAACGTAGGCTGAAGGCTGGCGTTCAGTTCTATAACACCATCGGCATGAAGTATGCGCACGGGCTTACCAAAGTTCAATACAAGATTGCCAAAATATTCCTCCTGCAGAACAGTACGACCTTCGGCATTATACATACTCTTAGACATTTTTACTCCATCGACGCGGTAACCATTGGTCATAGCCCAGTTCGAAAAGCTAATATTCGTAGGCAGGTTATCATCGTTGTAAAACAAAAGCATGTTGCGATCCACGTCGAACGTTAAGTTACCGTTCGCATCATAACTGTTCTGAAGATTAGGTGCTGCTGTATTACAAAACTCGCCAGAAAGAAAACTATTGGGATTGGCATCTATTACACGCATCAAGCGATTGCCATCATATTGATAGCTCAACTGGTCGAACAACACGGTGCCGCCACTATGATGACCATAACGATTGAGCGTGAGTATATTTCCATTTTTATCGTAAGTAATCTCCTTTTCAGAACCTATGCCCGAGACGATGCCATCAGCATAATAGGTAGGCATTGGCTCAACAACAGCCGAGGCATCAAATCTGGAAAAAAATCTGCCTGCTTTCAGACGGTTGAGGCCATCATACCTAAAACCATATCCATTCACATACGTGTTCTGGATTTGTGTAAACCATTCTATCATGGCTATATTGCCATTATAACAGCTTGTAGCCAAACTATTGGCATAAGTGGGCACATTGCCGTAGTAAAGTTTCATGGCAAATACATCGTTGGGGCATTCGTAAGGATTATTTATGGAAGTAAGCCAGCCACGAGCATTGTAATGGTATAATTGCCGCTGCAAATAAGCCGTAGCCGTACCATTGAAATATTTTGCCTTGAGTTGCGATAACTCATTATATTCCAATGTAATCAAACGTTTCGATATTCCGTTCATGGTAAAAGTTGTACCCGTAAGACGCCAGTCATGATCGTATGAAAAGTCAAAAGTATAATTAATTTCTTGAGTCAAACTATATTTATGAGAATTTTTTGATTTTATGAGAGCCCCGTTGAAATAATACTGGTTACCGGTATATGTATCATTGTTGTAAATCTGCACGGGGCGATTGTAAGCGTCGTAAAAAGTAACTTCGTAAAGTAAAGGAACAAATAATTTGCCAGTGAGTTGGCCTTGAGGATTTTTTATTGCAGAATCACTAAACTGAGGCTCAGCCTTCCAATATTGCAGGTACTCATTCTCGGCGTTACCATCACAGTTAAAGTCGTAATTATCATTGAAATATACAATTTCTACCTTAACAGGATAGGAATCACTGGCTATTATTTTTGCAAACTCAATTGGCCAAGACAGCTTGAATTGTTCAACTGTAGAGTCAAATAAATGGTTCTTCCTTTTTAGTCCAGGATAATCCCAAACGCAAATAAAGCTGTCCCAATCCGTTTTGAATAATCTCGATTCAAGGAATGGGACAGCTATGAAAAAAATTACTCTGTTCGAGGAGTATTTTTAGAAATTCCCTCTGAGGGTTACGGAGAAGTTTCTGCCTGGTGCGCTGATTCCCGAAGCAAATACTCTATAATTCTGGTCGAGTATATTTTCGAGCGCCAGTTGAATCTCAAATCTGGGATCGATTTGCCATGAAGTGCGCAGATTAAGGGTGTACCAGGCTGGCATGCCTTTTTCAGTAGCATAATTGAGGTTGTCTTCACCCTTCACGTTGTAGTCCTCCAAGCGTTTCCATCCGTTGTACATCACATAAAATTCGCCTTTGAACTTATTAAGGTTTAAGCGAAAACTCGTTTTGCCATAAATGGGAGGAATATGGTCGAGAGGATAATCCACGGTATCTGTTTTTATACGGCCATAGGTATAGTGCAGGGTGGAGCTGATGATTAAATTATCGGTCACCTGAGCAATTAGGGTGCCACTCAATCCATAAATATAGCCCTCGTCGGCATTTACGCTGGTAGTAACCCGGCTCAACACACCATCATAAAGAATGCTATCCTGTCCATTGAATAGAGAAGGCTCAACAGTAAGGAGGTCTTTCAGCAGGGTGTAATAACCAGTAAGTTCCACATTGACGCAATTCATAAAGAGTTTGGAGATACCCAGTTCGGCATTCCAGATATATTCGGGTTTCAAATCGGGATTGGGCACTATTACCGAGCCTGGTACCGATTCGAATACCTTGGCCAGATCATCCACATTGGGAGCACGAAAGCCCGTAGAACCCAACAACGTAAATCTCCAATCCTTTCCAGGCATATAGGTAAGTCCCAAATTTCCATTAAGTGAGCTGGATTTTTGAGTTACTTCGTTAAAAGGAAAGGGGAAAAAGGTCGTATCGTTGAATTTGGCATTCAAATAAATATTGCTATAACGCAGTCCATCGGAGAGGATGAATTTAGGGTTGATTTCCCATGTATGAGTAACATAGGCAGCCAGTGTTCGGATTTTTGAACCCCCGTCGGGATAGCGAGTATCTAATCGACTGATTTCGCCTGTATTGATGTTTTCGGCAAAGGCTTCAGAGTTCACATCGTTATAGGTTCCTTCGAGCCCGTAACGGATTTCCTGCTTTGCTATCTGTTTGTCGAAGTCGAGGTTTAAAGTAAAAACATCGAGTTTTTCGGTTCTATGGCTCAGCTTGCTTTTCCCAAATGAGCGATTATGACGGCTTTCTTCAATATTCTGGTATCCGGCAATCAATTTGGCCCTGTCCCAAATTTGTGCCTTCCCCAGTTCAAGTTGATAAGCGGCAAGCAGACGTTTTTGAGGCCCATAATACCATTCGGCATATTTTGGTTTGCCACCCGAAACCTCGGTCAAACGGTCATAACGATTGATGTCGGATGATGTAGAAAATTGCAGGTTTAAGGTGTGTGATACCTTTTCGGATTGCTTGAAGAGGAACTTCTGCATGAAATCGTACTGGGTATAAGCAGAACCTTTCTGAATGTTGGGATTTTCGTTGGTCATAATGCTATCTTTCCCGGCAATACGTTCCACGTAAAAAAGACGTTTGCCCCAATCTCCATAAAATGGATTTCTAACGTCGCCCTGTCGCAAGTCGCCAAAATCGGAAACGCTAATCGAACTCAGCGAAGCAAATCTTCTGGTACCGATATTGAAATCGACATGAGCAGTTTTTTCTTCATAAGCGGTGGAATATCGGGTAAATGCATGGGTTTTTGTAAGAGTTTTCCCATTCTCCGCTAAGATGGGTTTTAGAGTATGGAAATGGATGACACCGCCAAGTGCATCACTCCCATAAACTACTGAGCCAGGGCCATAAATCACTTCCACTTTTTCGAGCATAGAATTGTCGATGCTTATGATATTTTGCAAATGGCCTCCACGATAAATAGCATTATTCATGCGGATGCCATCTACTACCAAAAGAACCTTGTTAGCCTCGAAACCCCTCAATATGGGACTACCACCGCCCAACTGGCTCTTTTGCACCAATACTTGTCCAGAACTTTGCAATAATTCGGCCGAAGTGGGCTGAGAAAGAAATTTAATATCCTTTTGCTTGATCATCATCATCTGTTGGGGAACATTGGCTCTTTTTTCCTCGAAACGGCTGGCCGAAACCACAATCTCGTTCAAATCGTAAGGCCTTTCGATCAGCATCACTTTATAATCCGTATGCTCGAGTGCTTCGACGCTTACAGCCTGTTCTTTATAACCTATTGCCGTTATATGTACAGGAAGATTCGATGAAATGATTCCTGAAATATCGGCCATGCCTCTCTGATTGGTAACCACACCGATCTTTTGTCCATCGTGAACAACGAATACCGAGGCTCCTGCAATTGGTTGGAGCGTACTTCTATCGATGACCTGAATCTTCTGTCCCCAAAGCCAGGCAATATTGAAAAAAAACAAGATGATTAAAGATAATTTTTTCATATTCAATAAGTTATTTAATAGTGAAAGTAAATAAATTGTAATATCACTCTTTTTTTGTCCTTAATATGTGATAAGAGCATAAGAGTGATAAGAAAAAAGATAAGATCGAGGTATGAGATTCAAATGATACAACGTGGAGGTGGAGAGGGCACTTCTTCAAAAGTCTTCGAAGGTTTAATATTGGAGAGCAAAAATTCTATTTCTCCTGCTGGAATAAAAATGAAGAAATTTTGATTTTGAATGATAAAAATAGTGCCCGTAAGTAATTTAATTATTTGATAGAATGAATTCGCATCAGAGTTTTGGGTGTTGTTTCGGAGAGTTCGGTATAGGTTATCTTCTTCTTTATCTTCTATAACAGTTATCTGGATGATGCTGTCGTTTTTCTGAATAGTATTGGCCACATCGTACATCTTACCTTCTTTGATAAATTCTTTTCCTTTTTCGATCCAGCGGATAGAGTGGAAGGCAGAAGGAGAAAAAGACAAGGTATCGAACTGGTTTGTAGCGAGCATTATCTTTTTTATCTCATGTTTGATTTCAGCACGGCGAAGAAAAAACAGAGGATAGTAAGCAGCCGTGTAAAATAGAAAAATGCTAACAACCAATAGCAACCAGATTTTGCGCATTATAGCGTGAGTTTCTGGACAAAATTACACGATTTATCTTTCGTTCCATTCCCTCAGATGATTTGGTTGGAAAATACGCTCAAGTGTTTCGAATATTGTCGAAACTTTTGAAATATGCTTCTTTGTAAACGAATCAGAAGAGGTGATTTTACATCTGAAAAAAAGGGTATAAAAACTATTTTGCCCCTTATGTCAATGATAGATCGAAATTTTTGCTCCTGCTGCTGGATTCCGAGCAAACTCGGGACGATCCCCTGATTATTCATTTATACAATATCTTCTCTTTTATTTTCTTTGCCATTCTCTTCTGTTGGGGCTTCTTTTGAAAATGTTTCCGCTTCCAGTATGATACCCTTATTTATTCCCTTTGGTATCCATGTCTTTTGGATTATTCCTTCCAACATCTTACGCGATTTCTATCGCTTAAGCCATAACTCACTTTTTATTGCTTCTCCCTTGTTTTGAAAACCTATTACTCTTTTCATCTTCGATAGACGTCCACTTCGAGTACTATATAACCCCACCGAACAGTTATGCTCCCATAATCAACGTCCCGGTTAACTCGTACTTCCTGTGTAATTTCTTCCCGTCTTCTGAGATTGAAGTATATATACGTAGTACATTACTATTAAAAATAATATTAGCCGGCTAATAAACCGGCTATCATCCATGTAATATTTTATTCTCCTTCTTGGCTCCCGAGCAGGCTCGGAAGGACCCTCTGAAAATTCTGCTCCCCCTGCTGGACTTGAACCAGCGACCCTCTGATTAACAGTCAGATGCTCTAACCAGCTGAGCTAAGGAGGAATTCTTATGAAAGAGGGAGCAAAATTAATAAAAATTTCTTACTTTGGCTACATTTGCAAAAATTTTATTTGTAAAGACCACAGACTCATGAAGCACATACTTGGCATTGGTAATGCTTTAGTAGATATGATTACCAGTATACCGGGCGATGATGTTCTTCATCATTTGTCCTTGCCCAAAGGTAGTATGACCTTGGTGGATGCTGCATTAGCCCAAAATATTACTAAAACCACTTCTAAATTCTCACCCAAGTTAACCAGTGGAGGTTCAGCGGCAAATACCATTTTTGGTTTGGCTCATCTTGGACTACAAGTGGGTTATCTTGGTAAAACAGGAAAAGATGAGTTAGGCGAAATTTACGAAAACGATCTGAAAGCCTGCGGAATCACGACGCATATTTCAAAAAGTACGACACCCACGGGCAGGGCAGTAGCGCTTATCAGTCCCGATTCTGAACGTACTTTTGCAGTTTATTTGGGGGCTGCTCTTGAGTTGTCGCCTTACGATATTATGGAAAGCATTCTGGCACAATATGCTCATGTTCATATTGAAGGTTATCAGGTACAGAATCACGAAGTATTGTTAAAAATATTGGAAAGGGCGCAGGCTTGCGGTTGCAGTATTAGCTTGGATTTGGCCAGTTACAATGTAGTAGAAGAAAATCGAGAATTTTTGCAGTATATTTTGAATAATTACGTTAATATTGTTTTTGCCAATGAGGAAGAGGCAAGAGCCTTAACGGGAGAAGAACCTATTGGAGCACTTGACAAACTTTCGCAGATATGCCCAATGGCCATTGTAAAAATTGGGAAGAATGGTTCGATGATTAAAACCAATGAAAAAGTTTGGAAAATCGATGCAATAGAAGCCAATGCCATTGACAGTACGGGAGCTGGAGATATGTATGCCTCTGGATTTCTCTATGGGCTTGTGCATCATTATGATATAGGAACCAGCGGAAAGATTGCTTCGTTGGTCGCAGGGAAAGTAACCGAAATCGAAGGTGCCAGGTTGCCCGGTTTAGTCTGGGATGAGATTAGACAGCAAATCCAATGGTTTATTAAAAATTCGGTTAGATAGCGAAAAATTTTTAGTGGGCGCAAACATTTGGCAATCGAAGGCTTTTTTATAATTTTGCCGCTCAATTGCAAATACTTAAATTATAACCATTTAAACAAATGAAGGTTTATCAAACGAAAGAAATCAGAAATATTGCCATTGTAGGTGCGGCGAAAACGGGAAAAACCACACTTGCAGAAGATATGCTATATGAAGGTGGAGTCATCAATCGTAGGGGTTCTATCGAAGATAAGAATACGGTTTCCGATTATCGCGACATAGAGCTGGAGCGTCAAAACTCGATATATTCCACCGTTTTATATGCCGAGCTGAATGACAAGAAAATCAATATGATCGATTGCCCGGGTTTTGATGATTTTGTAGGAGAGGTATTGGCTGCCCTCAAAGTTACCGATACGGCGCTCATGCTCATCAATGCTCAAAATGGCGTTGAAGTTGGAGCCGAGATCAATTTCCGCAATGCTTCCAAAGCCAAGATGCCTTTGATTTTTGTGATTAATCATCTGGAACATGAAAATTCTAACTTCGATGAAACCATTCGTCAAATGCGGCAAAGCTTTGGAGGTGGAGTAATGATTTGTCAATATCCTGTAAACGAAGGACTTGGTTTCGACGCCGTGATCGACCTTTTGCAGATGAAGATGCTGAAATTCAATGCTTCAGGAAATACGGAAATTTTAGAAATACCCGCTTCTGAAAAGGTGAAAGCCGATGAAATGTACTCGGCCATGATAGAAGAACTTGCCGCAAACGAAGAATCACTGATGGAGAAGTTTTTCGAAAATGGCTCTTTAACTGAAGAAGAAATCAGTGAAGGTTTGAAGATAGGTTTGATCAATCGTGGAATCTTCCCGGTTTTTTGTATTCATGCAAAGCAAAATTTGGGGGTTCGTCGTTTGATGGAGTTTATTATAAGTTCTGTGCCTTCTCCGGATGAAGCACCACGAGCCAAAACTATTGATGGGAATGAAGTTACTTACAATCCAGCCGATCCAGCTTGTGCTTTTATATTCAAAACCACCATGGAACCCCATCTGGGCGAAATGAGCTTCTTCAAGGTATATACCGGTGAGATCACCGAAGCCATGGATATGATAAATGCCGAGAATGGTTCGAAGGAGCGGATGTCTCAGCTTTTTGCCGTGGCTGGCCGAAATCGTCAGAAAATCGAAAAAGTGATGCCAGGGGATATTGCCGCTACCATAAAGCTGAAGAATGTACGTACCAACCATACCTTGAATTCGCCCAAAGCTCCCGATGTCAAAATTGAACCCATTGTTTTTCCGGCACCCAAAATCTCGTTTGCGGTAAAGGCTAAAAATAGCACTGATGACGAAAAAGTGATACTGATTCTCAATGATCTGGCAAAAATCGATCCCACGCTCGTTGTCGAGCAATCGAAAGAACTCAGACAGCTTATCGTGAGTGGACAGGGAGAACTCCATCTTAACATTCAAAAGTGGCTCATCGAAAACATTTATAAGATTCCAATAGATTTCTTGCCGCCACGAATACCTTATCGAGAAACCATAACCAAGCCCGCCAAATCCACATATCGTCATAAGAAACAATCGGGAGGTGCAGGTCAGTTTGGTGAAGTACACATGATGATAGAACCCTACTATGACGGCATGTCCAATCAGTCAGAGTTTCCGATACGCACACAAGAAGTGTACGATCTGGATTGGGGTGGGAAATTGGTATTCAACAACTGCATTGTGGGAGGTGCTATCGATGCAAGGTTCATGCCGGCAATTCTCAAGGGAATCATGGAAAAAATGGAACAAGGTCCTCTCACAGGATCATACGCTCGCGACATTGTCGTCAATATTTACGATGGTAAGATGCACCCGGTCGATTCCAATGAAATTTCCTTCAAATTGGCAGGCCGTAACGCTTTCAAGGAAGCATTCAAGAATGCCGGACCCAAAATCTTGGAGCCTATCTATGAAGTAGAAGTCATTCTTCCAGAAGATAAATTTGGTGATGTAATGACCGACCTGCAGGGACGAAGGGCTATTATCCTTGGAATGGACAGCGAAGGAAACTATAAAAAGATTATTGCCCGTGTTCCATTGGCAGAAATGAATCGTTACTCCACTGCCCTCAGTTCACTTACCTCAGGTAGAGCTACATATTCCTTGAAATTTGTCGAATATGCCCAAGTTCCGCCCGACGTGCAGACGGCTCTCCTTAAAACTTACGAAGAACAGGAAACGGAAGAATAAAATCAATCCGAAACCCTTGTTTTCCTGTTTTCCGCATTGGGACACCCTAAAAATTTTTACAAACAATTCGGTACAGTTCAGCTTGCTCCTCATCTATGTTGAGAAGTTTCGATTTGGTTTGCTTTGATCCGGGCAATGTATAGGTAATTTGATACATGTTTTGTGTCAACTCGCCAACCCTCTTTAATGATATAGCCGATTTCTCTTCGTATAGGACTCTTT
>Ga0208694_1000825_pt1 | contig 42875 bp, 61 predicted proteins | sample AD_UKC078_MetaG_FD_184442 | JGI IMG/M metagenome (GOLD analysis project Ga0208694, IMG submission 184442) | Active sludge microbial communities of municipal wastewater-treating anaerobic digesters from USA - AD_UKC078_MetaG (SPAdes) (version 2) | ecosystem: Engineered > Bioreactor > Anaerobic >...
CCGCGTTAGGTGTTTTCTATCTTGCTATTGCACAGATATGGAACCTTCCTTATGGCGATCAGATAAATATGACAATCGCAGCGCTTGCAACGCTTCTTGGAACGGTACTTGAAATTTCTACAGGCATCTATCTCAAGAACAAAGAGTTCAACGACGAGATGTACGGAGGTAAGGGCGATGAGTGATATTTATTCCTCGCTCGTCTCCTATGTCCGTGTATCCCCGTGCAAATCCAAACGAGTAAAGAAGATCGACACGATCACGATCCATTGCATGGCCGGTAATCTTACAGCTAAGAGGTGCGCAGATCTATTCATGAACAAGTCAAGACAGTGTTCCTCGAACTACTGTGTCGGCTCGAATGGTGATATAGCTTGTTCGGTACCAGAAAACTATAGATCCTGGGCGACATCCAATGCTCCAAACGACCAGAGAGCTATCACGATTGAAGTGGCTAACGATGGCGGAGCAAATACCGGATGGCACGTGTCTTATAAGGCTCTTGGAGCTCTTGTAGCATTACTCGTAGATATTTGTAGGCGTAACGGCATACCGATGCTTAAATGGTGCAATGACAAAAAGCTTATCGGTCAGGTCGACAAGCAGAACATGACAGTCCATAGGTGGTTTGCGAACAAAGCTTGCCCCGGAGACTATCTCATGAGTAAACACCAGTGGATAGCACAGCAGGTTAATCTCATGCTCGGAGCACAGAATCCGTCTCAGACGTCTGCTTATACAATCGGCGGTGTAGATTACAGACCAGTATTTGATCCGGTGTACTATAACACGAGATACCCGGATCTTAATGCCGTATTTCATGGTAATGCTGAAATGCTGTGGACACATTTCGTAATTTTCGGTAGAAAAGAAGGACGAAGAGCATCCGCTAATTTTGATCCTTTTGTCCATCGATTCAACAATCCAGATCTCGTTTCGGCTTTTGGCAACGATTGGCCAAAATACTACGAACACTACTTAACTTTCGGAATGGCCGAGGGTCGAAGCGGGACTTAAAAGAGGTGTGAATAATGTGGCAGTACTACCAACCTAATCCATGCGGGCTCTCTACAGGCGATTGCACTGTCAGAGCTATATCAAAAGCATTAGATATTTCGTGGGATGAAGCTCACGACATATTAAGCGTGTTCGTAAATACAATAAGAAAGCCAAAAAGATACAGGAGAAACAAAGAAAACAAACATAACTAGGAGTAAGACATGTTATCAAATACAGCGACTCCGAAATATTACGGGGAATTCCGAGAGAAAGTATTAAGTGGTAAGATACCTGTAAACGAATACATCTCTTTGCAAATGCAGAGAATAGATCGGAGAATAGAAGATCCAAGGTATTATTACGACGAAGCAGCCGTAGAAGCTTACATATTATTTGCCGAAACAGAACTAACTCTCACCGACGGTTCCCCTCTAGTATTAACGGATGCATTTAAGCTGTGGGCAGAAGACGTATATGGCTGGTATGAATTCGTAGATAAGCTCGTTTATGTACGAGAATCTAACGGTTCAAAAGGTCGATACGTAAAAAAGCGAGTTAAGAAACGTCTTACCAGAAAGCAATTCTTAATAGTTGCCAGAAGTGCTGCTAAAACCATATATCTGGAGAGCATACAAGCTTTCCATCTTGTGTCAGACCCAGAGACGACGGACCAGATAACGACTTCTCCGACAATGAGACAGTCTGACGAGGTTTTAGGACCTTTACGTACCGCAATAGCAAGAGCCCCCGGGTCGGTGTTTAAGGTTCTTACGATGGGTTCGAATCAGAATACCACCGGCAATCCGGATTCCAGAAGAAAGCTATATTCGTCAAAAGCTGGAATAGTGAATACACTAACAAATTCTATATTGCGAATACTACCTATGACAATCGATAGACTCCAGGGTCTAAGATGTAAAACAGCCACAGTTGACGAATGGCTTTCTTGTGATATTCGCGAAGATCCTATAGGTGCCATCGAGCAGGGTGCTTCTAAACTTCCAGACTATCTAATAGTCGCCGCATCTTCGGAAGGAACAGTTAGAAACGGCCCCGGCGATACAATTAAGATGGAGTTGCTCGATATTTTACGAGGTAAATACTCAGCCGAGCATGTATCTATCTGGTATTATTGCTTAGACGACATTAAAGAAGTAGAAGATCCCGAGATGTGGTTAAAAGCCAATCCGAATCTTGGCATCACTGTTAGCTACGAAGTATATCAGGAAGATAAAGAACGAGCTGAGAATGCTCCTGCGTCTAGAAACGACATTCTTGCAAAAAGATTTGGTATACCAATGGAAGGGTATACATATTTCTTTACGTTTGACGAAATAACACCACACCGCAAGCGTAATTTCTGGCAGATGTCTTGTGCCCTCGGGGCAGATTTATCTCAGGGCGATGACTTCTGTGCGTTTACATTTTTATTTCCGCTCGGTATGGGTGAATTTGGTGTCAAGACAAGAAGTTATATTACCACGAGAACATTTTCTAGACTTCCTTCCGCCCCCAGAGAGCTATATCAGAAGTTTATTGACGAGGGAAGTTTGATTGTTCTTGAGGGAAGCATACTTGATATGATGGAAGTCTATGACGATCTTGATCGGTACATAGATGAAAACGAGTATGACGTATCGTGTCTCGGATATGATCCATACAATGCAAAAGAGTTTGTCCAAAAATGGGCAGAGCAACACGGCGAATACTTTATCGAGAAGGTTCCTCAGGGCGTTAAGACCGAATCAGTACCTCTCGGTGAGATAAAAGACATGACGACAGATCGCAAACTTATATTTGATCAGGAGTTGATGAAATTTGCTATGGGTAACTGCGTTGTTCTCGAGGATACAAACGGAAACAGAAAGCTTTTAAAGAAACGATATGAGGAAAAGATAGACAATGTGGCAGCACTGCTTGATGCTTGGGTTGCTTACAAAGTTTATAAAGATCAATTTTATTAAATCATCAAAATGATAGTGTCGAAAGGAGAGTTTTAAATGTCCTCAATAACTGAAAGGGCAAAAAGAGCTTGGGACGTGTTCCGAGGTAGAGATCCAACCCTCTACGGTAAGAATCTTGGTCCATCATACTCTACAAGACCGGACAAGAAACGCGTGATATATGGTGGCGACAGATCCATCGTAAACGCGGTGTATAACAGAATAGCTATAGATTGCGCTGCAGTTGACGTGGAACACATACGAAAGAATGACGAAGGATTTTTTGAAGATACAATAAACGACAGCTTAAATAAATGTTTAACGCTGTCTGCCAATATCGATCAAACCGGAAGATCCCTCATTCAGGATATTGTGCTTTCCATGTTCGACGAGGGTGTAATCGCGGTCGTTCCAACGTTAACGTCAAAGAACATCATCTCGGAAGAAAATTACAAGATATACGAGTTACGAACCGCCAAGATCAAACAGTGGTATCCTAAGTACGTTCGTGTCGAGCTGTATGATGACGAAACTGGAAGAAAACGAGAAGTGACGCTCCCTAAGAAGTCTGTAGCTATAATAGAAAACCCGTTCTACGCAGTTATGAACGAGCCAAACTCTATCGGCAGAAGACTAATAACAAAGTTAAATCTATTAGACGTTATAGATGATCAGCTGTCGGCTGGTAAACTCGACATGATCGTACAGTTGCCATATGACGTATCGTCGCCGATGAAGAAAAAGATCGCCACAGAGCGTAGACAGGACATACAAAACCAATTGACTGACCAGAAGTACGGAATAGCTTATCTTGGAGCTACCGAGAAAGTCATTCAGCTTAATAGACCTCTTGAAAACAATCTAATGACTCAGATAGAATACCTAACAAAAATGTTCTATTCCGAGCTTGGGATTTGTGAAGAGATACTAAACGGAACCGCTGATGAACAGAAGCAGTTAAACTATCGAAACAACGTGATCGAACCGGTGCTCGCTGCAATAACGACGGAGATGACACGTAAATGGTTGAGCGCAACTGCTATAACTCAGGGTCAGTCTATATACTTTGTTCAGAATTCGTTTAAGCTTGTTCCTATAGGAAATATTTCCAAGGTTATAGAGCCGTTGATAAGGTCTCAGGTACTCACTCCGAACGAAGCAAGATCTATCGTTGGATATAGACCGTCTGATGAACCAGTAGCAAATCAGCTCAGTAATCCGAACATAAACCCTATGGAACAAATGCCAACGGACGGCGAAGAACCTCCAGAGGGCGAAGAAATTGATCCAAATGAAATACCATACTAAGAAAGGAGAAACATTAAAATGGCAGGAAAATTTGACTTTGGTGGCATAGCTACCAAATACGGCATTAAGTGTGAAGATGGTCTCACACTTGCTCCTGGCGCTTTTGGCGGATGCGACGGTAAGAAAGTACCACTCGTATGGAACCACCAGCACGGAGATGTCGAAAACGTTATCGGTCATGCTATACTTGAGGAAAAGGACAATTGCGTATACGCACACTGTAAGTTCAATAATTCCAAAAAGGCTCAGCATGCCAAAGAATGTCTCGGAAACGACGACATCGACGCTCTTTCTATTTACGCGAACAAGCTTCAGAAGAACGGAAAGAATGTCATGCACGGCGTGATCAGAGAAGTAAGTCTTGTACTCGGAGGATGCAATCCTGGTGCAGTTATTGACAGAAATTCTGTCGCAGTAGCTCACGGGTTTGATATGGATCCAGAAGAGATCGAAGATCTCGACGAAGCAGTAATCTATCACGGAATGGAGTCTATCGATATAGAAGACGAAGAAGACGAAGAAGATTACGATGAAGACGAGAATGATGAGGAGAATGATGAGGAGGATGATATGAAGCACGCGTACGATGAAGATGACGAAAAGTCATCCGGAGAAACAATTGAAGACGTATGGAACACAATGAACGACAAGCAGAAAAAAGTTTGCTATGCTCTCGTCGGCCAGGCAGTAGAAGAGGCAACCGGCGGCGCAGATGAAGACGATGACGAGGAGGAAAACATGAAGCACAACGTATTTGAAAACGGAGAATATGTAACTGGACCCGCAATCACATTAGAGGATCGCAAGCAGGTTCTTGCAGACATGAAGAGATTTGGCAGCCTTAGCGAGTCTCTTAAGCATCACATGGAGGATGAAGACGGAGTTCTTGCACACGCAGTTACTCCCGCAAACTACCCTACAAACGAAGATGGAACCACACAGACATACGGCGTAGCTAACGTCGATTGGCTGTTCCCTGATGTAAAGAACTTCACCTCCGGCGAGCCCGATTTCATCATGAGAGATCGGAGTTGGGCAGAGAAGCTCCTTAGTGCAGCACATCACACGCCGTTCTCAAGAGTTAAGATGATGTTCGCTGACATCACAGCTGACGAAGCTCGTGCAAAAGGTTACATCAAGGGCAACCAGAAGGTTGAGGAAGTGTTCACTCTGCTTAAGAGATCCATCACACCTCAGACAGTATACAAGAAGCAGAAGATGGACAGAGATGATATCGTTGATATCACAGATTTCGACGTAGTTTCCTGGATCAAGAAGGAAATGCGCGGAATGCTCAATGAGGAAATCGCAAGAGCTATTCTTGTTGGTGATGGACGTAGCACAGCATACGAAGATAAGATCTCCGAGGACCACATCAAGCCCGTATACAACGACGCAGATCTCTACGCTATCAAGATCAGACTTCCTTATATCGCTAATGAGTCAGATGATGCTAGAGCGAAGAGAGTCATCAGAGCTGCTATCAAGGCTCGTACTCAGTACAAGGGATCTGGTAATCCTACAATGTACACAACAGCAGAGTACAAAACTAACATGCTTCTTCTCGAGGATGGTAACGGTTACAGCCTTTACAAGACAGAGAACGAGCTTGCTACAAAGTGCCGCGTTAAGGAGATCGAGGAAGTTGAGATCATGGAAGGTATCAACAGAACTATTACTGAAGGTACTGGAGCTGAAGCAACAACTACAACTTATGATCTTGCAGCTATTATCTTCAATCCTACAGATTACAATATCGGTACTGATCGCGGTGGCGAGATTAATAGCTTCGAGCAGTTCGATATAGATGTAAACGCACAGAAGTACCTCATGGAGACTCGTGTATCCGGTGCACTCGTTAAGCCTAAGAGTGCTATTGTTATCGAGATCGCTAGAGCAGCAGGCTGATAACATCAAAATGATAGCGTAACAAATAATCAGGCGGTATTCAGTTAGGCTGGCCGCCTTTTATAAATTAGGAGGACGAAATAATGTTAACAAAAACTATCACTTACGAAGATTACAACGGAAACAAGAAGACGAAGAATTTCTACTTTCATTTGACAAAGACAGAGATCGCAAAGATGCAGCTCGTGGAGAACGGCGGTCTCAGAGCAAAAATCAAGAAAATGGTAGAGTCCGACGATAATCGCGAAATATACAGTTACTTTGAAGATTTTGTACTTTCTTGCTATGGCGAAAAGTCAGCAGATGGGGAAGAGTTCCTCAAGAGTCCAGAGATCAGACAGCGTTTTCAGTGTCATCCGGCATACGACAAGCTTATGATGGAGTTTATTGACGGCGGAGACAAAGCTATGGCTGATTTTATCAACGCTGTTGTACCTAAGGAAGTAGCTGACGGAATAGCAAAAGCAGATCCCAACGAACTTAATAAGTTAGTTGGATACGAAGTTATTCCTGGCGGAAAGCAGAACTAATACATTTGGAGGAAGAGAATGCCTAAGACGATACACGTACCGGCCAAAGAGTTTTACGATGAACAAAACAATAAATTTATAAATGTAAAAGAAACCACGCTCGTTTTAGAGCATTCTCTAATCTCCGTTTCAAAATGGGAAGCAAACTGGAAAAAACCGTTTTTGGTCGAAGGAGCATTAGACACAACGGAAAAAATAGTAGATTATTTTAAATGCATGACGATATCGCCGGCAAATGTGGATCCGTTAGTATACTTAAGTTTAACCAGTGAAAACATACAAGACATAATGAGTTATATAAACGATCCTATGACCGCCACGTGGTTCGGAGACGAGAAAAAGAAAAAACCAGGGTTTAAAGGTGCAAAAAAACCGAAGAAAGAGATACTTACGTCCGAAGTAATATATTGGCAAATGATAGCCCTTCAGATACCAATAGAGTTTCAGAAGTGGCATTTAAATAGATTGACGACATTAATAAGGGTTTGCAATGCTAAAAACAATCCGGAAAAGATGAGCAAGAAAGACATATTAGCACAGAATGCAGCACTGAACAAAGCTCGTCGTGCTAAACTGCATAGCAAGGGGTGATAAAATGTCAAACGATTATAGAGCATACATTGAATACGACTATAACTCAATTTACCATCACGGTGTAAAAGGCATGAAATGGGGTATACGACGTTATCAGAATCCTGACGGTACACTTACGCCAGAAGGAAGAAAAAGATATGGGAAATTAGAAGCTTATTATAGAAAACAAGGTCTTAATGACACCCAAGTCGCTAAAGCGCTTGAAAAAAGCATACAGCGAAGAGGCACAATGAAAGACATTTGGAGGAAGAGAATGCCTAAGACGATACACGTACCGGCCAAAGAGTTTTTCAATTATAACTTTCGGTCCATGTCTCTTGTCGGATTGATCGACGATTATAGAGCATACTATCAGAATCCTGACGGTACACTTACGCCAGAAGGAAGAAAAAGATATGGGAAATTAGAAGCTTATTATAGAAAACAAGGTCTTAATGACACCCAAGTCGCTAAAGCGCTTGAAAAAAGCATACAGCGAAGAGGCACAATAATAGCTGTCGGATTGCTCGATTCACAGAAGCGTTTGAGAGAAACTATGATGCCAGGAAGGATTTGACAAGTCAACAGCAAACAAGATCAAAAAAGAAAACAAAAAGAAGAAATAGTTGGAGGCGCGCATAAGATGTACACAAACGAACAACTTTATGGATTGTTAACCAAACCTGCCCCGGAACTCATATCTCGGTATGACATGATAAACAAGCCGGAACCAGATGAACTTTACCATCATGGCGTAAAAGGCATGAAATGGGGCGTGAGACGTTATCAGAACGAAGACGGCACATTGACCGCGGAAGGTAAAAACCGCAGAAAAGAATATTATAATTCTACAGAAGCGTTTGAAAGAAACTATGATGATTTGACAAGAGAAGAACGAGAGTATGCCATCAAAAGACGAAAAGATATTTCAGAGTTTGCTAGGGCGACAAAACCCAAAAAACAAAGCGGAGTAGTAAAAGCCGCAGAGGGTGGAGCAAAAGCGGTACACGGAGCGAGACAAGTTATGAACGACTTGGGGACTATAGGCGCTGGTCTATTGGCTACTTACGCGTTCTTTAACACCCCCCAAGGTAGAGCTATAAAACGGTGGGTTAAAACGAAAATTAAAAAAATGTGAGGTGATAAAATGTCAAACGATTATAGAGCATACATTGAATACGACTATAACTCAATTTATCATCACGGTGTAAAAGGCATGAAATGGGGTATACGACGTTATCAGAATCCTGACGGTACACTCACGCCAGAAGGAAGAAAAAGATATTTCAACCCTGACGGATCACTTACTAAAGCTGGAAAAAGAGAGTTAAAACGTCGTTACAACGTTAGGAATAGTGTTGGAATAGCGGCCGGAGGCGTTCTCGGAACATCGATAGCTGGAAACATTGGTAAAATTGCCGCATCAAGAACCACAAAAAGAGACACTGCAGCTATAGAAGAGCTAAAAAAAATGTATCCCGAAACAAGAACGTATGAATTTGTGAAACCTACTGGAAAATACGATTTCGTTAAGTACAAGAACGATTCCGGTAATAAGAATCCAAAATCATTAAACACGGTTCGTAAGTTTTTTACTGAAGACTTAGAAGACGGTTCGCATAAGAAGATTGACTATGTCGTTAGGGGCGTCGACGCCAAAAAATACGACAGCTTGTCAAAAGAAAAACAAGATCAACTAAGAAAAAAATATGGAAAACCCATTAAGAGATTTGACAGGGTTAAAGTTGACGCTGATTTTTATGACCGCACTCGAGAAAAACACAAACTATATGATGCGCTTGAGACAGAGATCAAAGATAACTTAGACTATTTTGGTAAGAGACCGCCGGCAGAAAAGAACAAATACCTAGATTCTAGGTTTAATCCATTTAAATTCCGTAAGGACTATTTAAAAGAAGGATACAAAAAACGCGAGTACTACGAACGTGGAACCGAATTTAACAGAGAGTTGTCGAAAATAAATAAATCTAGAGTGACTAGAGGAAAAATCGTTGCTGGAGCTATCATAGCTGCCGGTCTTGGTGCGACATCATATGCTGTTTATAAAAACGAGAAACGTAAACGCCAAATGGCTCAAAACGGCAAGACCGAAGTAGATCGCATGTTAAAAGGTCAGTCGAGTTCTATAACAAAACAAAAGAAAACCGCTAAATCATCAAAATAGTAGTATAAGAGGTAAGACAAAATGCTACCTCTTCTCAATATAGTAACACGCACTTACAAACCAACAACTTACTATGAGGAGGAAAAACAGAATGGCATTAGGAGATTCAAACGCAAACGGAATGATTATGCCGGTAGCCCCTACTGGCGGATTTGGCAGCTAACAGTATTATTCAGAACCAGAACGCAGGTGTTCAGGCTATCAAGGATCAGCTTTGCGCTGACAAGATTGAAGAGAAGAACGATCTCATCGCGCAGCTTCGTTCTGAACTTATGTATGCTAGAGGACAGGCTTCTCAGGACGTTCAGACCGCCGCTATTCAGGCAGGTCAGAGAGCCCTTGCTAATGCGGTTGAGCAGTATGTGCTTCCTACACCCAGACCGGCTTACATCGTGCAGAACCCCAATTGTTGTCAGCAGTTTGGCGGCTGTGGATGCGGAGCATAAGGAGGTCTGAGTATGGCGGCAGAGTATCTTGCTAATGCGGTGCAGAGTGTAGATCTCAACGCACTGGTAATATTTACAGCATCTATTCCCTGCAAACGTGGTTACATATATCACGAAGATGAAACAGGGATTTTTATTCTCCGTGGAATCACCAACGGTCAGTGCTTCGCAACATATAGACTGTCGTTCAACGGTAATATAGCAGTTCCTGAAGGTGGTACGGCTGGTCCTATCGCATTAGCTATAACAGTTAATGGAGAACAGAGACCTACAAGTCGTGCCATATTCACCCCTGCAGCTGTTGACACGTATGGTAATGTAACATCTACAGCAATCATTAAGGTTCCTAAGGGATGTTGCTTTACAGTGTCTATAAGAGCCGTTTCCGGACTTACAGATGATCCTACAGGAACACCTGCTCCGACAATATCGGTTCAGAACGCGAATCTTGTTATTGATCGTATAGCTTAAGGAGGTGAGAAAAGATGCACAGACTTTACAATTTGAAAGATACACCTATTGACGAACTTAAACAGCTTGGATCAAAGGATCGCATCGAACTCGCTGATCTTGAGCTGGTCGACAAGCTTGCACACGCTACTAAGAATCTCTGTAAGATCATTGAATCTTGTGAAGACGAGGAATACAACGAACGTGACGGCGGGGTTTCTTACGCGTCAATGCCCCGTTTCAGACATGGTTCATATGCTAGAGGTCGTGGCGCTAATGCAAAACGTGACAGCATGGGTCGCTACTCAAGTGCTGGAGACTTCAAGATGAAGCTTGAGGGAATTATGCAGGATGCACCCAATGAAATGGTTCGTCAGAAACTGATGGAGACCATGAACATGATGTAAAACATCAAAATGGAAGTACGGAGGTAAGTATGAAGTTCGCAGGTGTCATTGGTTTTAAAGTTTTGAGCGAAGTTCGTCCAAGTGTTTGGCAACCTACCATCATTGAACGCATGTATAGGGGCGACGTTAATCGTGTGTCCAGACGCAATCAGTCGAGTGATAAAGTTAATGATGATGTGACCATATCGAACGAAATTGAGATACTTGCGGACGCATACGCCTTTCAAAACTTTCAAAATATTCAATACGTGACCTGGCTCGGCGCCAATTGGAAGGTTGGATCTGTTTCCGTCGAGCCTCCACGATTGATTATCGAGATAGGAGGGGTATATAATGGCGAGACTGGACCGCAGGCTTGAGTTAGACGCACGACTTCGACGGATTCTCGGGTCTAACAATTTATATTTTGAGCCGCCGGCGTCCGTCGTAATGCACTATCCTTGTGTCAGATATACTCGAGAAAGAATCGACACAAATTTTGCAAACAACAACGTGTATCTTGCTAGGCAACGATACGATCTAACATTAATTTATTATGACGTAGATAGTGATCTCGTCGACAAGTTCCTTTTCAACAATGAAGGGCTCACTTTCTCTCACGAAAGGCACTATGTGGTAGACGGATTACATCACGATATACTAACAACAACATTTTAATTAGGAGGAAAAACAAATGGCTAAATTACTTTGGGATCAGACAGCAGAACATTTTTATGAAACTGGTGACGACAGGGCCGTCGTATACCCTTATAACAGCACGTCTAAGGCTTATAACAAGGGTTATGCATGGAATGGTGTCACTGGTGTAACAGAGTCACCTTCTGGTGCAGACGAGACCGCTCTTTATGCTGATAACATCAAGTATCTCTCACTTAGATCTGCAGAGGAGTTCGGTATGACTGTTACAGCGTACACCTATCCTGACGAGTTCGCAGAGCTCGATGGTTCAGCATTCCCTGTAAAGGGTGTAAGAATCTATCAGCAGGCTCGTAAGACCTTCGGTTTCTCTTACAGATCAATCGTCGGTAACGATACAGATGCTAATGACTATGGATACAAGCTTCATCTTATCTACGGTCTTACAGCATCCCCTTCTGAGAGAGGCTACAGCACCGTAAATGACTCTCCTGAAGCTATCGAGTTCAGCTGGGAAATGACTGGTGTACCTGTAGCAATTACAGGTTACAAGAACTCTTGCATGCTTACAGTCGATTCTACAGCGTTTACTTCAACAGAAGACAAGGCTAAGCTTACAGCTCTTGAGAACATTCTTTGGGGCACAGACGAAGAGGATGTATACACCGAAGTTACTCCTGCCGGAAGTGAGAATCCTGTAACTAAAAATTGGTATGAGAAGACTGGCAACGTTTACGTGCTCAGCGCAGACACAACAGTTGACAGCCAGAAAACATACTATGCAAAGACAACAACCACAGCTACAGACGCTAGACTTCCTCTTCCTGATGAAGTATTTACGATCCTTGGCGGAATCGGTGGCTGATAACATCAAAATGGTAGCTTGCGGTATTCAGTTCGGCTGGCCGCAAACCACCGTTTAACATTGTTTTTGAACTGTCCTAGGAGTTATGTCTATGAGTATGATAAAATTCAGCCAAACTGGAAGTTTCTCCAAGACTACTAAATTTTTAAATCACTGTTTAAAACGAGATTATTTGAACATTTTGGACAAATACGGACAAATGGGCGTCCAGGCTTTAAAAGACGCTACGCCAAAAGATAGCGGGTTAACCGCAGATTCGTGGACTTACGAAATCACAAACGATAAGAAAACTTGTAAAATCGCGTGGTATAACACAAACCACGTTACAAATAAAACTGGATACACATTTAATATAGCTGTATTGTTGAGATATGGGCACGCTACCAGAAATGGCGGATGGGTAGAACCGAACGACTTTATAACACCAGCAATGCAACCTATATTTGAGCAGCTTGCTCAAGATGCTTGGAATGCTATAATTTACGACTAAAAGAAAGGAGATGTTTTATTATGGCACTAACAGCCGCTGATTATAACGCCAAAGTGTTGGAAATGAAATTCAACAACGACGCGTTCGAAAAAAACATCCAACAGTCTATGAAGTCTCTTGATAAATTTCAAGCTACCATGGATAATCTACACGGGGGAAAGGCATTTGATCAGATATCGGAGGCCGCTAGTAAAATAAAGCTTGACAAAATAGAGTCCGCGGTGATGGCTATACAGAATAGATTCTCTGACCTGGGCATTGCTGGCGCCACCGTGGTGTATCGACTCACTAACAGTCTTATAAATTTTGGAAAGCGTTTGTGGAGCATAGGCCTTGGGCAAATGAGCTCAGGAGGTTGGGCAAGAGCTCTAAACATACAGCAAGCTGAGTTCATGCTTAAAGGTTTGGGCTTGGATGTAGAGACAATAAGAGATAACGCATTGGCTGCAGTAAAGGGAACAGCGTACGGATTTGACGAAGCTGTTAGAGCGGCTGCTTCATTTGGTGCGTCTGGAGTTAGCGCTGGCAAAGACATGGAGCAAGCGTTGCTGGGTGTGGCCGGCGTTGCTGCAATGACTAGTTCGTCGTTTGCGGACATAGCTGATGTGTTTACGACCGTAGCTTCTCAAGGTCGTCTCATGACCAACGAACTCACGAGACTGTCGTATAGAGGTCTTAATGTTTCCGCGGTTCTGGCTGAGCAGTTACATGTGTCCGAAGCTCAGGTGCACGAAATGGTGCACAAAGGAAAAATAGATTTTAAGCAGTTTTCCGAAGCTATGACAGAAGCATTTGGAAAGCACGCCAAAGATGCAAACAAAACATTCACAGGTTCTATATCAAACATAAAAGCAGCTTTATCAAGAATAGGTGCAGACTTTGCGTCGCCTATAGCAAACGACATGATACCAGCGTTAAACAGCTTGATCGATGTCATCGATTCGATTCATGTCAGCATGTCTCCAGTTATAGACATGTTCAAAACGTGGAGTGGTATATTAACTACTGTTTTTGACAATGCTTTAACTCGTTTAAAAGACAGCAAAACTTTCTCTAATATATTTAACGGAATTAGAAACATCTTCATGAGTCTTGTGATTGTCTTATATTCCGTTAAGCAGGCTTTTGATGAAACGTTCCCTAAAATAGGAGGACTGTCTCAAGCATTTAGATTACTTACTGCGTATCTCATACCTACCGAAGAGAACTTTAACGGTTTAGTAAACATATTTAAAGTGTTCTTTTCCGTAGTAAAGGTCGTATTTGACGGCTTAAAAGTTGGCGCAAAAATATTTCTGTTTTTAGGATCTTTAGCATTCAAGTTTTTGAATGTGGTATTAAGACTTGCTGCCGGTATAGGAGAATTAATCGATCCATATTTAAAGTGGATAAAAGAAAACAACGTTATCGAAAATATTTTGTATCTGATAATAAGGGCTATATACGAGTTCATCGCTGGATCGGAGTTGCTTAAGAAAGCTTTTGTAGCTTTGACGTCCTATTGGGGGACTTTGAAAGATTTCTTATCCAACATTGGTATGGCTCTTTTCAACGTCGGAGAGTTTCTTATAAAATTTGTTTCGTCGATTGACCTTAGTCAGTTTGCTTTAGCTGCGTTTATTGTTACTTTAGCATTTACTGGAGAAGCAATATACACGTTTGGAAAGCGACTGCTTGTTACCTTTGGCGGATTCCTGTTTACCATTTGGATGATCTTCAAGCAGCTCGGAAACATACTTTTGGATTTGCATCGTATATTCCATCAGATTTGGCAGACATTGAAACTTGGATCGTATGAGGTGTTATCAAACATCATACTTAAGTCTGCGGTATCGATACTTGTATTGGCGGCGGCGATGAAAGTTATAGCCGACATTCCGCAGGAAGATCTGATCAGATCGGGGATCGCTATAGCACTGTTGTCAGGTGCTCTGATAGGTATGGTAGCTGCGTTTACTGCGTTGTATGGCGTTGATAATCTGTTCAAGACTTTCGGTGTCGGAGTATTTACTGTATTTATATTATCCTTAACGTCTGGACTAATGATTATGTCTTTGGCGTTAAAACTGATTTCAACTATAGACAATAAAGACATAGTCAAAGCTGTGGCAACCGTTTATTTGATGGGCTTGCTGATGGTTGCATTAAACAAACTCATAACAATTCAAACAGGACAGTTTACGTTCATTCACGGTTTTAGTTTGCAGTTGTTGTCCTTTGCTGTGACGTTGGGTATAATGGCAGTAAGCTTGAAACTGCTGTCGTCTATAAAAGAGCGTATGTGGACAGCAGTATCGGCTCTAGCTGGGTTGAGTGCTATCATGGTGGTTCTTGCGAAATTTGCAGCCGTAACAAAAGACGGTGTAACTACGTTGAAACCTAGTTTGTTCACGCAGTTAGCGTTATCAATGTTAACTCTTTCTGTCGCAATACGTATATTAGCTGACATAAAAGATCCGCAGTCTTTAGACGATGCGTTGTTAGCGCTTGCTAAATTGTCAGCTGGCATATTAATTATAAGTTACATACAGTCGACTCAGGGATTCGGAACCATCAAAACATCCGGATTCATCAAAATGGCAGCGACACTGTCTATAATGACTGTATGCTTAGCAGCATTATCAGCTTGTGCGACGTTCCCAGACAACGCTCTAGGAAAAGGCATCTTGGCATTGTTTGCTTTGGAAACCGCTATACTGTTTATGATGGGCATTTCCACCATGTACACAAAGGTCGAAACCACTGGCTTTATAAAGTTGGCGACTACTTTGCTACTCATGACGACTTGTCTGTCCGCTCTCGCAACATTAACGGCGTTGTATGGAAAAGACACCATAATGGACGCACTTATTTGTTTGGCTGGACTGGAACTTGTTGTATTGGCCGTGGCAGCAATACAGCAGTGTTTCAGTCTTGGTGGAATAAAGTCTGACGGATTTATAGAGTTTGCAGCGACCATAGTGTTATTGACAACGGCTTTAACCGTTCTGAGCTTCCTGGATTCGGATAAGGTATATGACGCTGTGCTTGCTATAGCGGGACTTTCTGCTATAGTTGTTGGAGTCATGTATTTATCAAAGTCGTTTGATGGAATAAATTCGAAAGGCTTTGCAACCTTTGGTTTAGCGATTCTTCTTTTATCTGGTGCTGTGGCAATGTTGTCAAAGAACGTATCAGATCCGTTAACTTTGTTGTGGTCAGTGGTTGCGGTCGGAGCCCTTGCAGCAATAACTTATCAGTTTGTCAAGATGTCTCAGGGAATGAATAACATCCATACATACGGCTTCATCACGTTCGCATCAGCTATATTAATACTTGCCAGTGCTGTAGCAGTACTTTCTCTGTTGCCAGACTCGTCAAAGATGTTGGATGCCGCAGTCGCAATAGCTGGTCTCGTAATAGCTATGTCTATTGCCGCGCAGTTAGCTAAAGACTTTGATGTTGTAAAGGGTTCCGGATTGGCTATAATGGCAGTTGGTATTCTAGTGTTGGCTGGCGCTATCGCAATGTTGGCAGGGGTGCCTTGGGATAAAATGCTTGTTGCTATGGGCGTTGTAATGTTGCTGGGAGTGACATTGGGTGCTATAAACACAGTGGCGAAAGGTATAAATCCTGCTTCTGCTGCTGGTTTGATCATTTTATCTGGCGCTATGCTACTTATGGCGACCTCCTTGTTAATACTGTCCAACGTTCCTTGGCAAATGTTGATACTTGGAACTGTAGCAATAGGCGCTTTGACGATGATATTAGTAGTTGCTGGTAATATGTCAACAGCAGCAGCTCCAGGTCTTTTATCGTTGGCTGCCGCGTTAGTATCGTTGGGCGTCGCTGTTATCGGAATAGGTTTAGGAATTAAACTAGCTGCTGACGGCTTTATGACGTTTACGAACGCGTTGCATAATTTAGCAACTCTTAGCAAAGAAGACGTAGCTCAGATATTAAGCAACGTTAACGATTTGTGCGACGGTATACTTGGGCTCGCTCCGAAACTGGCCTTTGCTGCCGGAGCTCTTGGAATGGCACTGGGTGCAGCACTTGGTGTTATATCTGTGTCTTTGGCATCGTCCGCGGTTCTTGGAATTATATTATTCGCATATATGCTCGTTGAGTCAGCTCCGATATTACTGGATGCCTTTGGCAAATTGATGGACACTACTGGCGTGTGGTTTGACGAGCACGAAGACCAAGTATATGAATTTGGTGAGCACGTTGGTAAAGTGTTCATGGACGGTGTTCTTGGTGGTCTTACTGGTATATCTGAAGCCATATACGACAAAACATTCGGTGTAGAAACCCAAGAGTATATGGAAGAGATGGCCGAGGTTAAGAAGGGTGCTATAAGTGCAGGCGCTCAAAGCATGATCGAGTGGATGGATATGTACAACGCCGGTGAGACTAGCGCCGAAAACATGGTAGCTGGTCTTAAAGCTGGCTTGGAAAATGGTTTCATGACTCAAGAAGAAGTCTCTAGAGAACTTGCTGCTAGAGGTTTGGAATCTTTTAACGCTGAGCTTGGTATTCGTTCGCCGTCTACGGCTTTTGCCGCGTCTGGAGAATATTCAGTTGCTGGATACATACAAGGTCTTGCTAACGGAGAAAAGTCATTAAACGATTCTATGACGTTACTTGCAAAAGGTGGCGTAGAATCATTTAACAACGAGATGGGCATACACTCAAACTCCGATGTCATGATAGACTCTGGCGAATACACGGTTGGAGGTCTCATAGAAGGCGTTCTGAATGGTGAAGTTCCGTTAGAAGAGGCAATGGCTCAGCTTGGTGATAGCGCTACGGCAGCTTTTTCTAGTCATTTCACGGTTGGCTCTCTTCTCGGCGAGTTCAATGCTGCTGGTAAAGATTGGGCAGCTGAGGGTATGACATGGGTTGCTGGAGATTATGCATATAAGCGAGCTGGTTTTGATACGTTAGATGAATACGTAGCCGAAATGACCGAGAGAGAAAAGTCTAGTAAGTATAACGACATACTAGAAGGTTTAGGACTTAACGGAGACGACCCGTTAAATTCTATGTCTGAAAGCTTAGCAGAAGCCACAAAAGGCTTGGGGAACTATTCTGGAGCGGCAGGAAAAGCGACAAATGTTACAGACAAGTTAAAAGATGCTATAAAATCTTCTCTTGATGTGTTCTCCGAATTCAATGACCAGGTAGGTACTACCGGAAGAAATGTTCTGTTCAACTTTATGAACCAGATCAAAGGAGTATCAAAATGGTCAGAAGAATTGACAGCTTTGTCGAACCGTGGACTCAATGCTAACTTCTTAGTCGACTTGGCAGACAAAGGACCTGAAGCTTATGACAAGATACACGCTCTCTACACAATGACGGATGCAGAATTATCGCTGTTTAATCAGATGTATGCTAAGAAGCTCAGTCTTCAGAAGAGCACAGCGAAAGATATTCGTGATAGCTTCGTCAAGAATGGAGCTATGACAGAAAAAGAAGCTGCTGAATATGGTAAAAAGATATCTAACGCTGCTGCTAGTGGCGTAGAGGCTGGTTCGGACTCCCTTACTGATTCGATGACCAACTCTGAAAAGAAAGCGGTCAAAGACGCGGCTGAAGAGGCTAGACGTCAGAAAATCGATGACGAGTTCATCGACAAATTCGCAAATGCCGTTATATCTAACACGTCAAAACTAACGATGTCACAGGCGTTTAGTGACCTTGGTTTAGCTTCTATGAACGCATTCAAGCAGTCTATGAATTTTGAAGTTATAATGGATCAGCTTATAGTATTCAAGAATAGTCTTAAAGAACAAGTTAGAAGTGCTCTTGATTTGTTTGATGAGGTTACGTACAAAACTAAACAGACAAAGAAAGAAGAAGAGATATCCACAAAACAGATGCTGTATAACATGACGGAGAACGCTAAGAAAGTCGGTCGTTGGGCCACAAATATCAAGACTCTTACCGAAAGAGGTCTGTCAGAAGGATTGGTTGACGAATTGCGTAAGCTTGGTCCTGAAGGAGCAGACAAGATCGACGCGTTTGTTAGGATGTCGGATAAAGAGCTTAAGAAAGCAAATGCAGTATACGAAAGCTCTTTAAAATTGGACGAGTACACATCTGACAAAATAGTTTCCGCATATTCCGACGCTGGATTTGCAACAGCTATGGGATTGAAGAAAGGTCTAAAAGATGGAAAAGACGACCTTCTCTTTGCTTACCAAGAGACCGGCGAAGATGTGTCAGAAGGTTTTATGAAAGGTATAAATCCAGATGCAGCTAGGGAAGCCATGAAGTACCTTGGTAAAAACTCATTATCCGAATTAAAGACCGCTCTAGATTCGCATTCGCCTTCTAGGGAAACCGAGAAGATAGGTATGGACACTACAGAAGGTTATATTCTTGGTATAACCGCGCCTAGCCGTCTTGCAGTGGCTATGTCGAATCTAGCTACAACAACATTGGGAATGATTACTCAGCTTATGGGTCCTGATAAATTCAGAATTATGGGACTTGAATGCATCGATGGCTTTGCTATGGGTATTCTTGAGGGACTTGAAACGACGACACGTGACGTTTTGAATATGTTTACTCTTGGCATGTTTGGAATGAACAAAAATCTCGAGGATCCCGACAATTCTTTGAGAGTGAACATCATTCCGGTAGTGGATCAGTCTGCTCTGGATGGCACATCGTCTCTCATGAACGAGTATTTCGGTAATAAACGCTTTGATATTTCCGCAAGTGTAAACCGTGCAAACGCTGCAAACAAGACTAACAATCCTGACTCGGACAAGAACCTTATTGTAGAGGCTATACGCGGTTTACGTGAGGATGTTCGCAACATCAAGAACGTTAACGAAGGTTACAGGACTGATATTGGGTCGCTTAGAGATGCTATAACGTCTATGAAAGTAACGTTAGATACTGGAGCTCTTGTCGGACAGATCACAAATCCGTTAGACGCAGCTCTTGGAACAAAGGCAATGAGAAACTTAAGAAGGAGGGGTTAAGACATGCCGGATTTTAATTATAATGGGGAACACTCCATTAATATTTCTGGTAAAGACACTTGGACCGATTGGCATTTAGCTCCGCAGTCCAGACCGTTTGTGGCTGCCCCTCCGATTAAGGAGGAGTATGTAGACGTACCTGGTGCTGATGGTAGCCTTGATTACACTGAGGTTCTTACAGGAGGTATCAGGTACGGTCAACGTACAGGTCAGTGGGCATTTATATTAGACAACGGATATGTCAAGCCATTTGAGTTTCAGTCTGATATTCTAGTTTATCTGCACGGTAAGAAACACACAATAATACTCAAAGACGATCCGGAATATTATTATACTGGTAGATTGACGTTGGAGACGAAATTTGACGCGAAAGATTACAATCAAGTAATAATTAAATACAATCTTAACCCATATAAGTATCCACTTGGATCGACCCGTACGATGGAATGGAAGTGGAATGACTTGTTTGGAAATACTATATATTATGGCTCATTTACTGTTAGAAGTAGCATGATGAGAAATCTAATAAATAGCGATTCTTCAAACAAGACAGCTACGCTCACCGTTTCAAATGCTATGTCCGTTATATTTAGAGGACAAACAATTAACTTACATCCCGGCGACAATCAGATAGTGCTTAGACCGGGAGATAACATAATGACGTTCAACGGTAGTGGTCGTGTTACCGTTGACTATTCTTTGAGGAGGAAGTTATGATTTACAGAATTCTTGCAGACGGCGTAGATATTTACGGCGAAGAAGCTGAAACAACGTTGCTTTCTCCTTCTTTAGAGACGGAGTTGAATACGGCGGGGAGCTTGGAGTTTACGCTCCCTCCGGATCACCCGGCTTACAATGATATTTTTGTATTGAAGACGACGATAGAAGCTTACGAAGATAGCGAACTTATATTCTTCGGTCGAGTTGCCGAGATCTCTATAGATTGGTTCAACCAGAAGAAAGTGGTGTGCGAAGGAGCATTAGCTTACGCAAACGATACAGTAATCAGACCGAATACATACGATGACGTACTTATATCTGACGTATTTAAGGACATGATCGCTCAGCACAATGCACAAGTCGATGAAGATAGAAAATTTTACATAGGTACAATAGATGTTCCAGATAGAAACGTGGTTACGGACGTAGACTACGGAAATACTCTGTCAACTATCATGTCAACTTGCATAGATAGTACTGGAGGATATTTGTTTGTACGAAAAGAAAATGAAACGACGTATATAGATTGGCTTAACGAGATGCCATATGGATCAGACCAGCCAGTTCAATTTGCGTACAACTTGCTCGATTACAGTAGCAACACAACTTCGGATGATATTTGCACTGTTGTTCTGCCGCTTGGGACTGACGAGAACGGAAATACGATCACGATAGAATCTGTGAACGGTGGAAAGGATACTTTGGAATCTGAAGCTGGTGTAGCATTGTACGGACGAGTATTGAAGATTCACGAGTGGAGAGATATTTCAGATCCTCAAGTGCTAAAAGACGCTGCCGAAGTTTGGCTAACCGACGAGCAATACGACAAACTTACGATCGAGGTAAACGCAGCTGAGATGCATTTCTTGGACAATGCGGTTGGTTCTTACAAGCTCGGTCAGCTTATTACTGTTATATCTGAACCGCATGGCATAAATAAAGAACTACCGATCATTAAACTGAGCACCGAACTTGACTCTGGTGTTAAGAAGGTTACGATAGGTACACCACCAAGAATAGAACTAACCACGTTGACCATATCAAAAAAGAACGGATATTATTAAGGAGGACGACCAAATGATCAGATTTGTAAACATACAAAAAGAAATACAAGATTTGGAAGTTGCTTCTCGAGGCGAGGAGGTACGAGCAGCTCTCCTCAGAGCGTTAGAGGTTGTAGAGGCTATACACAACAGAAAATTCAATCAGGTAAATGACGGAGGAACAGACAATGGCTAACGATTATAGAGCTTATGTCGAATGTGATTACAACTCGATCTATCATTATGGTATAAAAGGAACTAAATGGGGCGTAAGACGTTTTCAAAACGAAGACGGATCGCTTACGCCAGCAGGAGAACAGAGATATTTGGTGAATGATGGCCGCGTGAAGCATAACGGAGGCAAATCTTCAAACAATGGCATGACCGTTGTCTCCGAACGAAAAGTAAAAATAAACAAGAAAAGAAAAAAGAATGCTTCGGACGAAGACGGCGGGACGACAAAAAAGAAATCCGGTGGATCTAGACTGGCTATGGAAATGTACAAGTCTCTTAAGCGAGGCACTTTAAAAGAGGATTTGGACGATTACTACAAAAACGCAGGTGACGATGGAGAAGGAAAGACCGAAGATTTCGGTTCTTACAGAGCAAGAAAGAGTGGTCATCCAATTCCTACAAAAACGAAAGGGTCTAAGAAGTCAAAATCTTCCAAAAAGTCCGTTATGAGAAGCGTTGTAAAAACAAAGAAAATTAAGAAAATGAAAACCAGAAGGAGGTCGTGATGGCTAACATATCCAGTTATTTAAACACTATACGAACTGCTGCGTCTGGTGAGAGTGTACGTACGGCTATAGTTAACTGTCTAAATGCGATAAACAGAGATAATCCGGTTACTGTGCAGGGTAAAACGATCACCGCTAACGGCACATACACGGCTGAGGGCGGTATCGCGTTCAATCCAGTAACTGTACAGGTTCCAACTGGTGGTCCCGACTCCTACAACTTCCAGGATATCAAGATAACCGAGAATGGCGAATACCAGGCAGAAGAAGAGAATACATATTTTGACAAGGTGACGGTAGCAGTTCCTCAGTTTGCAAACGATTTGATGGAGGAACGCAAGATCACAAAGAACGGCGAGTACGAAGCGCTTCTTGATGGTTATGACGGCTATGCTAAGGTAGTTGTGGACGTGAGCGGAATCGATACCGATACATTCACTTGTGCGTTCGTGGATGAGAACGACACACCGCTCAGAATCGTTCCTAACATTCCTTCAGGTGGTTGGTGCTCTGACAACGGTTTACGTCCGGCTTCTGCAACCGGTAAATCGTTCCAGGGATGGAATCCACCGCCTAACAACATCCGATACAACATAATCTGTAGACCTACATATTATGACCCTCAGACAATCGTCGGAGAGATTCCGGATGACTGGGCTACAATTGTGGCAAACAAAGGTGAGCCGTATCCTATTGGGTCATATAAGACTTTACCGTTAGCTATAAGTGGTAACGAAATACTGACAGTAAGCCCAGATTCATATTTTGCGCCTGGCGATGGTACCATTGTTTCGCCAATAAGTCTTTCAATGGTTAATCCAATAATGATGAAAGTCGCAAACGGTGAGGACGTTTCTACATCATCTTGGATGTCGGTACAAATGGGAACTCAGTATCAAGGACCTTTTACAGCGGTACACGTTCAGGATAATTATTACTTAGACTCTGCTACATCTAGTTGGAGCGGCCCTGGAGGTTATGGAGGAAACTATTTTATAGTTGAAGAAGTTGGAAAGCGATTCGGTTGGGGGACTAGCGCATTAAGATATTTTTTAAATGGTGATTTTCTAAATTTGATCCCGGAAAATGTGCGACAGGCTATCGTTCCAGTAACAAAAATTTCATCGTCCATATATTCCGTCGACGGGCATGGTGTAAAAGAGCTTGATAAGTTTTCAGAAACTCGAGATGCCATTTGGATACCTTCAACGAGGGAATTAGTTGGCGAAGGTGGGCTGGCATCTTCCGGTATAATATATACTGATTTTCGAAATTTGGTTTTAGCGTCTAGAGAGTTTCATATATATATGTATAAAGACTGGGAAGATTTCCTGTCCAGAGATATCAATGGAGCAGGGAATATACAAGATGCACGCGTATACAAAAACCGTAATTATATTGGCGCTGGTGTTGAATGTATATGCGAAAATGGTACGCCTGGCCCGTTTGGTCATCGTAGTCAAAGCGATCAGGGCAGGTCAAAGCACAACGTTGTTATAGGCTTCTGCCTCTAATACTCCATAAACTTATAAGGCTTGAAAGAAATTTCAGGCCTTATATTTTTTTCATGGGTTATAATGATAGGAAGTAGCAGTAATGTGGTCCAGGGGAAGGTCCTGGCACCTGAGATGGTGACATATAAGAAATAAGACTGAGCAACTCTCAGCACGGAAACGAACGTGACAAGACTACACCTATTATATTTTTTTCATGTATTATAATGAAACTAATAACCTATAAACAATTAATGGAGGTATATAATATGGGATTTAGATTTAGATATACAATAGTTATTCAAAATGACGATCTTGACGTAGTCGAAACAACTAAGTCATTCGAAAAATATGGCATCGTGGAAGAAATTCACAAAGACAAAGAATGGACTGCTTTCGTGATACTGTTTAATCTCGGAGACTGGTTTCGACTAAAAATGGATATGCACAATGAAGGAATAGAATTAATTAAAGCATTAAGGTGACAAACAAGAGACTTGAAAGAAATTTCAGGTCTCTTCATATTTTAGCAAACCATAAACGATTAACAAGGAGGAATCAAAATGGGCAACTACACAATTAAGAATATATATAGAGAAGATGAGGTTAGAGTACTTAGTACCATCCATAGCAATTACGGAACTGTGACTGATATTGTCCGAGCTAACGGTCTCTATACTATCAAGTTTGCAGCCGGGTTAAACGAGTACTGTGAGATTGAACAGCGACTCGGAAAATACCGTGCTGTATAATTTCACACTTTATAGTAGGAACATAAAAATTTTAAAGGAGGACATTAAATATGAAAGAAAAAGAAATGCCTGAATTAACGAAAAACAAGATGTTGGACGAGGCGATTCAGAAATTAATATCTGACGCCAACGAGACAACAGATCCAAAACAGCGGAAACAGAATTTAGAATTGGTAGAAAAACTGTACTGCGTGGACACAGAACATGCTAAAGTATCTTTGGAAGAGAAGAGGCTCGAGCTTGATAAGAAACGTCTTACGCAGGATGACGTTATTAAACTGATCCAGATATTCGGAGTACCGTTTATGGGATTTCTGTTGCTCGTTGGATATAGGATATTAATGGAAACGGAAACCGCTCCCGACATCTTCTTTCGCGACATCGGCAAAACAACAATGGGCTTAATGGGCTTCAAAAAAGTTTAAAATCCGAACAAGGAGACTTGAGAAATTCAGGTCTCCTTTAAAATTTCACCGTGTATAGTAGGAACAATAAACTCATTAATTAACGGAGGTAACAAAATGAACAAATTATATTTACTCGCTAATGAGGCAGCAGAGCTTATGGCTCGAGGAGATGTTTTAAGAACCGAGTTGGAATCGGTGACGGAACGTCTTAACGAAATACACGAGCTCTTAGCTAAAGAAGTTAGAGAGCAGCACGACGAATCGAAAGTGGGAACAATCGTTATAATCAAATGAGCAAACAAGGAGACTTGAGAAATTCAGGTCTCCTTTATATTTTAACAATTAACAAAGGAGGACAAATTAAAATGAAAGGACTAATTCCAAAGTTACTAGCGTCGGCAGATAAGAACTCGCCGATAATTTTAGCATGCGTCGCTGTTGGTGGCGTGGCTATCACAGCTTACTTAGCTGCTAAGGCCGTTCCTAAAGCTATTAGAGCTATTGAGGACGAAGAGGTTGTGAGAGAGGCTGCGGCAGACGAAAGAGCTTCAAAAGAATCAGAAGTGTTAAACAAGGATTATAGGGAGGTGTATGACGATGTTTATGAGCCCATCACCAAGAAAGATAAGTTTAAAATTGGCTTTAAGTATTTTATTCCTACTGTGGTTGTTGGCGGTATCACCGTTGGTTGTATTATCGGTTCTGAGCGTATCAATTTTGTTCGTCAAGCAGCTATGGCAGCATCTTACGAAGCTATGCGGGCAGCATATGACGACTATAGAGATCATGTACGTGAAGAGATAGGCAAGTCAAAAGCAGAAGCAATAGACCATAAGATCCACGAGGAGAAGACAAAAGAGATTCTTGAAAAGAACCCGGTTACTGACGCCGAATACGCAAAATTGGATGTCGCGGCAGGGGCGGCTCTGTTTTGCGATAGCACAACCGGAAGGAGATTCGTAAGCACGTTCGAAAAAGTCTACAGCGCCGTAGATGAGCTGAACGAGCGTCTATCATACGATCAAGGAGGTGGAGAAGACTGGATCGGCGTGAACGAATTCTTGCACATGTGTGGAGATCAGACAAATGGCTTTGGATTATCTAATCTGGGATTTGCTCCTAGAGTATTCGAGAAGAGGCTAGACCGAGATCATATTTGTGATCCGATCATAGGCGAGCATAACGGTCATGTTTGTACGATCGTATATCTCAATTACGACGTGGATGACAAACATTTTTTATGAGTCTGTGGGATCGGTTTGACTGATTCCACACATTTTTCACACGTTATAATGAAACGATAGTTAACCTAGCCATAAAGGAGGATAAAAACAATGGCAGATAAAAATCAGAACACAAATGAAGTTGTTGAAACAAAGGTAAACGAGGTTGAAGAAGTAAGACAGCCCGATTTTTGGGACGGCGTTGCTGATTTCGGTCGCAAGACAACCAAGTGGGTCGTAATCATCGGCGGAGTAATAGTACTCGGCGGAATTGGATTAGCGGTCGCTGGTGCTTGCAGCAAGAATAAAGAAGAAACGGACGACAAAGAAGATGCTAACTTCTGGGACAACCTTCCTTCCGAACCCGAGACAACTAAAGAATCTGAAGAAACCGTTGTGTAAATCTAGGAACATCGAAGCTTGTGAATCATGGAAACATGGTTCATAAGCTTTTTAAATTGACAAAAGGAGGACAATAGACGTGAGAAATCCTAAAGAAATAGAAGAGCGAGCATTTAACGATAACAACAATCTGATCATTTGTTGTGGTATCGGAGCATTAGCTTTAGTGTTATTTGGAATGATGGCTTACAACAAAGGGCTTGCTGCCGGAAGATCTGAGGTTACGGACGTGATAGTTGGACTTGCTAGGTCTGGGGCGATGAGATGACCACATATTTCACGTAGTATAATGAGAAGTCGCACATTTAACAAAGCGAAAGGAGAAAGATTCAAATGGAAAACAAAAACGAATTTGATGTGTGGTGGGACATAGGCTTAGCAGCGGTAGGCGTTTTAACCAGTATTGGCGCTGCCGGCGTAACAGGAGCATTACTTGGCGGCTGCAACTTAAGCACAGTTAGAGGACTTGCAAAATTATGCATGCCCTTAGGCGTTGCTGGGATGTCAGCGGCAGCAGGTATAATGGCTTCGGACGCTATTAAGCAGACCGCAAATAATACGAAAGACAACGTCGCAATGCTTGGAGCCGTGGCAAAAACCATATCTGACAGCGTGGACGAAAACAAAGAAGTTAAGGAATCTGAGGATTTTCAAGAGCAAATGGCACAAATGAACAACTGACTTCTCGAGAGCAAATGAGTCATGGAAACATGGCTCATAGCTTTTTAAACTAAGGAGGATATATGATACCAGATTATATTTTGGAGAAAGAAAAAAACGCAGCAGAATTAGAAAAGCGGCACAAAAGAAATCTTATGTTATCCGCAATATCTGCGGTAATAAGCATATTGGCGTTTTCAAAATTTAAAAGGAGGACAAGCAAATGAACATCAACATGATCGTCATCGGTGTTGCAACAGTGGCTGGTGTCCTGACGAAGATATCTTCGGACAGTGATTCAGCTAACATCGCAGCAAACATCAGAGCCACCGCAAGATCTCAAGCGTCTACAAACGCAAACTGGGCTGACGAGTTCTCGATTTCTATGAAGAGAAACGATGCGCTCGGTAAGTTGCGTAGATTCGAATCTCAGGAGAGATCTAGGATCGAAAAAGCATTCAATGACAACACAGAAGCGAAGACAGCAGTAAAGGAGTTCAATAAACTCAACAGACAGTATGAAGAAGCAAAGAAGGCAGTTGATAATTTCAAGCCTTCAGAAGTTTCTGTATCTGTTGGATCCGGAGAGAACTCTGCAGCAGTAAAGATATCTGACGAGTCAGCTAAGGCAGCTCTCGACGCAAAACTTGCTGATATTTCCGCTAAGAGGAAGGATACAAAGGATGCGGTAGACGAGATCAGAAAGATGATATCTGAAACTGTTAAGGATGAACGTCCGATCGAGCATACTGACGCGATAGACAATTTCAAGCGTCTTGATGATGAGCTCAAGCTCGCAAAAGGGAACAACGAAAGGTCTGTGGAGTCTCTCCTGAACGATAGGGACTGGACTCACAAGGAATTTGTAAAGGAGTTCCAGAAGACGCACACTCAGGCCGGAATAATCACAAAAGGTTGCTTATATTCTGCTCTGCCTGTAGCAGCTCTCGTGCTTATCTGGAAAGGAACACTTAGTGAACTCGCAATATTAAAGGAGATAGTATAATGAATGTAACGATCAACACAAACAGCAGGGTTGCAAAGTTCGTAAAGGATCACAAGAAAGAACTGACAATTGGTGGTGTTATCATAGCTGGCGGTGTGATAATCGCAACTAAGGCTCACAAGGCTGGATTTGCCAAGGGCGTTGCATCTACTAATTTCGCGAGTGGTGCAGAGTGTAATTTACACGTATATCCGAAGTTATGGGTCAATCCGGACGGCTCAAGCATACTCACAGCGTCGCTGACACAGGTCGGTCCCACAATCGCCGGCAGCATGGCAGAAAACACGATAGCTCTTCCTAAGGCCGAAGCTATGGAAGTGGTTGCGAAGATAATGGAGATATTTAAGGAGGCATAAACATGGCTGACACAAAGAAAGTTATAATTGAGAGACATGGACCTAATGTGCCGATCTCAAACTCAGACAAGGCTAGAGAGAGCGTAGCCGTACGTCCTAGAGACGAGGAAGAAAGACCTGCAGCAAGACCGAGACCGAAGGCAGCAGTCTCAAGTCCTTCAGAGATAAAGAAAGATTCATTCTGGGATAAATTCAAGAAAGCTTGGTTTGGCGAAAACGTAGAGAATGCTGGAGAATTTGTTATATTTGATGTCGGCATTCCTGCGATGAAAGCTACGCTCTCTGATATGATCTCAAATGGTATGGAAGTTCTTCTGTTTGGCGAGTCGTCAGGTAGACACTCAAGAGGCAGATCAAAGGAGTCTTCTGGATATACTGGCATGTACAGACGCGAAAGAGAGCGTGAGAGATACGTAAGAGAAGAAAGACGATCGTACGGTTATATTTGGGAGCAGGTTGAGCCCAGATCACAGAGAGATTGCATGGCGATCATAGCTGAGATGAGAGACTTTGCATACGACAACGAATATATCACAGTTGCTGAGTTGCTTGATATTATGAGAGCAAGCAATCTGGCAGAATATACTGATGAGAACAAGGGCTGGTATGCCGAAGATCTCAAGGGAAATACTTGTGGTTGCTACGCGGTTCGTGGCGGATATTTGCTTGATCTGCCCAGACCGAGAGCTATAAGACGATAAACAATCAACAAAGGAGGAAACAAAATGCAGGCAAAGAAATGCGACAGATGCGGTAAGTTCTACGAGTCTACACGAGACAATGTGCATCAGCACGTACAGGGCGAGGAAACTTTCCCTGTAAATTCTGTCAGAATTGGATTCTGGGAGCAGAGACACAGATGCTGGCGAAACATAGCGTCAGCTTACGATCTCTGTCCCGAGTGTGCTAAAGAGATTACGGACGTGATCATGGGCGGAAAGAGCCAGATGAAAATGCACATGAGAAAGAGCAACGCGACCACAAACGAAGACTTAGCAGATCGCGATGACGGTAAATGATATTAAGAAGGAGGACAAGTAAATGAGTTTCCATGCAACATTAGTAAAAGCTGGTGGAGTGTTAGCAGAGCATTCTCCGGCTATTCTTGTTGGCGCAGGTGTAGTTGGCTTTGTGGCCTGTGCTGTTCTTGCTTCCAAGGCAACTCTCAAGATGAATGATATTCTTGACGAGTCTAAGGAGACTGAAGAGAAGATCAAGACATACGAGCCTGACGAAGAGCATACCGACGATTACACAGAGGAATATCGTGCAAAGGATCTCAAGCTTCACACAATGCAGACACGTCTTAAGATCGTTAAGACATATGCTCTGCCCGTAGGAGTTGGCGTGGCTTCAGCAGCAGCTATACTTGTAGGATTCAAGGTACTTAATGGCAAGTATCTGTCAACTGTTGCAGCGTATGGTGTTCTTGAGAAGGCTTATGAGGGATATCGTAAGCGTATTATTGAGAAGGGCGGTCTTGATCTTGACAGATATGGTAGAACCGGAATCTGGAGAGAGATCTACACAGTAGAAAAAGTCGTTGGACAGGACAAGAAGGGCAATGATATTGTTGAGACTGTCGAGGAGTCTAGAGACGTTCTGGATCTCGCAAATGAAGACAGTCCTGCATATCCTATCGACTACTCCATGCCATTCAGACGTCTGATTGGTCCTGGCGATTATATTTACGATAAGTTTGGCGGAGACATGAATCTCATCCAGGCTCAGGTAATGGCATACCAGCATACAGCGGAGCGATTATATGAGATGGGCGAGGTGGTACATGTAAACGACTACTGCTATCGTGAGATATTTGGCGTAGACTCAGAAAAGCTTGACGATCTTGGTCAGCTGTATGGATGGTGCAAGAGAGATAAGGAATCCGAGGTCGAAAGCGATCGCTGCGTAGACTTCAGATTCACAACTGTTTGGGACGATTCACCGGACGGAACTGAGAAGATATTATACGGTATGGTAGATCCTAACTGTAGTTTGATATCTTATACAAACATTAACAAAGTATCTAGAAAGAAGATTAAGAAGGGAGACAGATAAACAATGAATTCAGGAATTGTAAAGTGGTTTGACGACAAGAAGGGTTATGGCTTTATTACAGGAGATGATACTGGAAAGGAGTATTTCGTACACTACTCCGGTATTATATCTGAGGCAAAGTTCAAGAAGCTTAAAGACGGCGATAAAGTTACATTTGAGTTTCAGCCCAATGAGCGTGGTGAAGTAGCAGTTAACGTAAGCGTGGTTAAGTAAGGAGGATATTTGAGATGGCTAGATCAGCATTAAGTAAACTTGAGAAGCCTATCGAGCAGATCAAGGACATTATGAGATATTCTGACGTAGACGCGGTGTCTATCTGGAAGAGACGTTCGTGGGATAAGTCAAAGCCGGGTAAGTTATATTATGGCTACGATATTCACACAAGCACGGATGATGAGGAGCCGTTCGACAAAGAAGATGAGGAGGTATAAACGATGAACAAGCTGATATTCTTCGTACTTGGAGCTGCGGTTGGTGCAGGCACGACATACTTCGTAATGAAGAGAAAGACAAAGAAGCTCGAGCAGACAATCACAGAGCGTGACGATGAAGACACCGACGCAATGAGAAAGCGTCTTGAGAGGGCTGTAGTTGGAGAAGAGGTTGAGGAGACTTCCGAAGACGAACTTCTCGACTACTACATGGACAAGCTTCGTGAACTTGGCGTGAACTTCTCTTACGTAGAGGAAGATGCTTCTGACGACGTAGAAGAAGTAAACCCTAGCGACGAAGATGTTCCGGATGACGACGGTTGCGCTGTTTACCCGATCCAGAAGATATTGTATGATGCTGGCAAGACAGATTATTCGAAGGAACGTCTGGCTTATTATGCTGGTGACAAGACATTTGTGGATGTTGAGTCGGGCGAACCGATAGACAACTGGAAGCAGTATCTTGGAACGGACTTTGACTTCGAGGGAACGGAGTTCAAGTCTTCTGATACAGTTTATATTCGTAACGAGGCTCTCGAGAGCGATTACGAGGTAACCATCTATACAGGATCGTTTGCAGGGGCTACGGGTGAGTCAGACGATGAAGACGACTACAACCCTGGTGACATGGCCGACTGATATTTTACGGGACTCAGACCACCTTCTGGGTCCCTATTTCTATTAATCAATTAACAATGAATTAGGAGGACAATTAATATGAGTAAGAAAACTTTTACAATGAAGAACAAGAAAGCTAGCAAAGTATACAAGTGTGATGGACAGTTGCTGAGAAAGATTATAACTGACAAGGGGTTTATGCCCACTGAGCTGTCTCGTATGATGGATTACTGCTCGGATTACCTGAATAGCTGCACTCGCAAAAATAAAATTAGTGACGTGTGTGTTAAGAAGCTTATGGGATACAGGATATTTCCACAGATGTACGGCGTTGAAGGTGAAATTAAGGTAGACGAGCCCAAGGAAGTTAAGATTGATAAAGACGAGAAAAAGTATATTGAGTCTGATAAGAAGGCTACTGACGAACTCCGTAAAAAGCTGGACAGAATCAATAAAAATTCTACTTATGGTTGCTCGCCGGTCGAGTTCTATACTGAGTATAGAGTTATCCGTTCTGAGAAGGATCTTAGGAATTGTATTAAACAGGCTATAAATCCATACTCGTCTTATAAATGGGGCTGTCACTTAATACAGGTGCGTGATATTTTAGAAGAAGCATGTAACAACGGACTCAAATACAACGTCGAAGATATGTGCAATGATTTACTCGTATATGCTACTAAAGTTAAGAATCCGGAGTATTGGGTACGTTTTGTAGAACGCTTAAATCTTGTTAATGAAGGCGCACCCGTTACCCATACCGCTCAGGAGGTCAATTCTTTATATCATCACGGAATCAAGGGAATGAAATGGGGTAGACGCCGTTATCAAAACGAAGACGGAACCCTAACTCCTGAAGGTGTTGAAGGCATTGATTATGGTTATGGTCCTGTACCTAAAAATACGAGTTACTGCAGTTTCTACGCTGCTGGTCATGATATTGCTAAAGGTGTCTTTAAGTTGATGCAGGCAACCATTGACGATCTTAAACACGACCAAGAGTTCAAAGAAATAATCAAGCAGGCGGTTAAGGAAGCATATGAGGAGTTGTGATATGGATAAAGAGCTTAAATTGCTACAGGAAACAATATGTCAAGGTTGTATTAATCCAAAGAAGTTGCATTATGCTAAGGATCCATCTACTGGAGAGAAGTCTTTCGAGTTAAATATGATCGAAGATCTAGCTGGTAGACAGAAAAAGAACAAACAAAAGAAGATTGAAATTCTGTCATTTGACACAACGGGTTTATGTGAAGGACAATTCGATTAAGGAGGTATAATGGAAAAACATGATAAGATTGATTTAATAATCTCAATAATAACGCTAATAATCGGAATAGTGATGTTGGGCATTGTTATATTTGACGTTAGACCACATCCTGATCCTATCCCACAACCTATAACTATCTCGGTAAATGTGATGCTGCCAGATTGTTACGATCATGCTGATATTTTAGAGATCGAGGAGGTAGAGGCCACGGTTTCTGAGAATATTTCAGTGTTTACGCCAGATGTGATCGCGATTACGGAAGCTGAGGCTATCGAGTTAACGCGTATAGCAACGGCAGAAGCAGGTAATCAGTCAGATTATGGTATCAGGCTTGTGATAGACACTGTGTTAAACCGAGTAGAGGATCCAAGATTTCCTAATGACATTCACAGTGTTATATTTCAGCCGAACCAGTATTACACGTCAGGTATGAATGCGGTAGCGTTTAGACCTGATATTTTGTCTATGGTTTACCAGGAAGCGGAAGCCAGGACAGATACAAATGTAAAATACTTCGCTCGCAGCTGGCCCAGGAGCGGAACACGTTATATTCACGAAGGAGCACATTACTTTAACCAATAAACAATTAACAAAGGAGGACGTAAGATGACCAATTGTGAGAAATTAAATGAGATATTTGGAGACTTCATATCAGAAATGAACAACATGGATGACTTCAGGAAGTGGCTTGGTTCTGAGTATGTGAGACCTGTTGATATTCAGAAAGAGGAGAATCCGATTCAGTTCATTGAGCAGAAAGATGGACAGATAACATTCCTTAAAGACAAAGAGCTGTACCACTTTGAGGGATGGGCATCATGGAACGATGAGAATGGATATCCTCATGCCGGCGAATTCGACATGCATACACAGGCAAAATCCGAAGCACAAGCGCTGAACAACATCAAAGCTCGTATCAAGACAAAAGAGTTTGTCCAAAAATGGGAAGAGCAACACGGCGAATACTTTATCGAGAAGGGACAAAATGGTTGGCCTATGAACAAAAGGATCGATATCGACCTGAACGATGGAGTGTCTACTCTCACAAAGGTTATGCCACCGATATCAGAATACCGGCTCATGTATCCAAATGGATCCGGCGTGGAGATATTAGTAAAAGCAAGAAATATTCAGGACGTTTGCAAGAAGTTGGATGAATGTGGTATACCCACAGCAGTATTTGACGCAGATATACAGTTAGGAAACCTCGTAAACAATTAACAAAGGAGGATTATATTTATGGCAAGAAGAGGAATACAAACAGTAAAGTCTAAGTACGATTTTGACAACTTAAGTATGTCCGATATGGTAGGTGATCCGAGGACACTTAGCAGGGCAGAACTTAAGAGACGACTCAACAACCTGTTATGTTATGAGAAACTTGAGATTAACGAAGAAGATGAGAATGATATTATTACGTTCTACACCATAGAGAGACAACCACATACAGTACGGTTCGGTGAGCATAAGGGTGAAAGACGATACACACAAATACGCCATTATGACGATTCCGTATTTGACCCGTACGAGGATGTGTACCACGAGCTTAAGAAGACTCTTGGTAAGCTTGATATTAACGAGATGGATGACTCTGGGTGTGAATGTTTGGCAGCAGCTGTACTTGAGGAAGTATTTAATGACTACAAATACGCTTATCTCAAATCCAAGTCAAATTGCAAGCAGACCAGAGAAGCAGGAGAGGCTGAGATGGATCTAGCTGTATACAAGATGACTAAGGGTATTGGATCGACCCTTGCATATCTTCCTCCGGTTGAGGATGTTTGTAAGGGTTTGCAGGCACAGGTAGATAAGCATCCGAATAGATTCGAGATTTGAGGTGACGTATGAGAACATTAGCAATAATTATATCTGTATTGATGCTTCTTGGCTGTACTGCAGTATCGTGCTTTATAGCCGGAGGAGTATACAACCAGCATAGACACGAACAGAAGCAGCTTGACAAGATCATTAATTGTCTTAATGAACGTGAGGAGGACAGATCAAATGCCGAATAATAAGTTAAGAAAGTTAAATGAGATATTTAAGAAGTGTCCCAAATGTGGAAACAAAGAGGACGTTAAGATCCAGGTGTTAACCGGCAACTTGGCAGAAGATGATGAAATACTTTCAGGGTCTGACGAAAGCTACAGATCATACCAGGCTAGCTGTCCGTGTTGCGGCTTCTCTATGAGACGTAGAACCGTCTTAGAACTGCAGGCTGTTTGGAACATTAGCAAGGAGAAAAGAGTCCATCACGTTAAGAACTGTATAAATGGATTAAACTCGGTATTATATCCTGGCGGATGCTCATACATCAGTCGTGATGCTGTAGAGATGTGGAGAGACGAGGACGGCAGTCTTGAGAAGCTCAGACAGCATTCGCAGCGATCTGTGGGGAAGAAAATTGAATTCAAAGAGCCTTCTGATGGAGAAGGAATGATTGTATATTCTCCGGAGTTCAAGGTGCCTGAGAACTTCAATAGCTTTGAAGACTATGTAAGTACATTACAGTGATATTTATGCGGTGGCGGAATAGGTAGACGCTAAATGGTCTGGGATACGGTCATGCGAAGGGTAGTAGTGTGATAGGTCGGTTCGATTCCGACAGTTGAGATAACTTCGAAGGTCATGTAAGGTGCAAATCAACGAATCAACTGCATATGAAGCAGGCTTAGAAGCTGCCTGGGAACTTGCTAGAAAACTTTCTAACCTTGGATTCAACGACACAAGAAAAGAGATATTTGGTGAGAAGTACGGTCTGTCGATAGACATTATTAAGAATTTCACCGTCGACGAAGTCGCAGCTAAAATAAAAGAGTATGAGGAGGAATAACGGAATGCCACATAGTTTAAGAGTCAAGATAAAGGGTTTGCGATATAAGGGGTTAATCACAGACAAGGATTGTAACCGACTTCGTAAAGCACTTGATAACGAGGATATTCTTGACAAGATAAAAGCAGAGATAGAAAATGATTGGCAATGCTCATTTTTGGTTTGATAAAATAAGTACATATAGTGGTTATCCACATCACGGAGAATGGATTGAATTTTCATTTAGATGCGAACATCCTATTCATTTAAAAGTAAAGGAAATGGAGAATAAATGATATGGGCGAAGTCTATGACAGAGCAACAAAGGCTTGGTTTAATAGCCATATAGGAAAACAGACAACGGTTTGCAAATGTGAAAAATGCGGACTATTTTTCAAGCCGAATTTAGGGCATAAATGCAAAGGAGTGATGAAGAATGAAAAAGATATGTCTATTTTCAACTAAAGCAACAAAAGGTATTGAAGGAGAAGAATCCGAACTATATGTCAATTTCTATTTAGTATTAAACAGAAATTATATTTTCACATTTCTGATAAAGACTCCTAACTTATCATGCAGTGACAGGCATCCTATAAAATTATGGAAACACTTTTTGATATTGTTTGAAGAAGAAAATGTTAAATATATGCGTAGGTATGAAAAATGTAGAACAGATAAGAAGAGGAGGTTGAAGAATGACACGTTACGAATGGAGAACAATCAGAGAAGCAGAGATGAACGAGATGCGTCAGAGACAGATTAAGCTCGTGAAGACTAGGAGTCTTGATAGAAAGTCTTTGGAAGAGATTATTGATAAACTTAAAGAATGGGGGATAGAAGTAAAATGAACAGAGATCTGAAGATAGCAATTCTTGAGAAGCTTTCCAACATAATGGATGAAGCAGATAACCCGATGTACATGAATGTGGCGATCAATTATAACCATGAAGAGGTGCCGTCAATCGAGTACAGGATTAAAGAGATGATATTGTGTTCAAGTATAAGCGAATGTCAGTATAAGGTAGAAGAGGAGGTTGAAGAATGACACGTTACGAATGGAGAACAATCAGAGAAGCAGAGATGAACGAGATGCGTCAGAGACAGATTAAGCTCGGCAAGATCCGTAAACAGGGACGTGATGAGGCTTTATGTGGGTTTATATCACTACTCTTTGCCTGTGGCATGATTGCTCTGGCTCAGTTTACTGATTTCGCGGATACGGGGCTTGTTCTGATAGCAATTCTTGCAGGGATACCTGGGGTTGTCGAAATTGTGAACGGTATAAAGAAGTGGACGTTATAGGAGGAACAAATGGGAAAATTTGAAAGTGTTGAGCAGAAACGTGCGCGACAGCGAGAGAACATGCGCAAGTATAGGGTGCGAATGACTAAGGAGCAGAAGGAGAAGGCAAAGGTAAAGGCTCGTGAAAATTACGAGAGGTATAAGGCAAAGAAGCGTGGCGAAGTTGTCGAAGAGAAAAAAAGAGGAAGACTGCCGGAGATGCATGTCGAAAACGAGGGCGATATGTCTGATTGGAAGACCTGGGACATAGATGGCTGCTTGAGATTGGGAGCTGCAGTTGCAGAACGCGTAGGGGATGAGTACCGATATATCCTGCGAGAGCAAAAAAAACATCCTCAGCAGCACGAAGCATACGAGCGCCGACTCGAAGCGATTGAGAGTATGGTCGAGCGCTCGTTCTTGGGAGTGTTCATTGATTCAAAGTCAGCTTTTGCGAGATTAAGACGAATAGAGAGCGGAAATGGCAGATGACAAGCGATTGTTGGAAATAGCTACACATTACGGTTTGCATCAGCAAATGCGACAGACTGTGGAGGAGATGGCCGAACTGACACAGGCTATTTGCAAGGTGTACCGGTATGGGTTAGATAAGGAGCGTGATTCGCTCGTAGAAGAGCTAGCTGACGTGGATATCATGGTTGGTCAGCTTATCTATCTGTTGGGCGATAATCGCTTTGAGCATATAAGGGATGCAAAGATAACCAGGCAGTTGAACCGGATCAAGGGAGAGGGAGGTGGAGAATGACAACTGGCGATATTGCGGAAATATTCGGGATAAAGTCCTACACGAATAAAGTCTTGAGAGATGATAAGGAGATCCTGAGCGCAATCAAGGCGTTCAAGTCGCTATCTGAAAAATTTAATGAGATTTACGAAAATGCCGAGGATGAGGATGATGGGATATGAAAATTAGAGTTGATGAAAAGATACATATCGAACAGCCGACTCCGGCCATTGCGAAGTGGTGCCGTGATAACCTTGTCCTGGATAATCCTGATTATTACAAAAAAGAGCGCATGGGGAAGTGGACAGGCGGAACACCGAGGGAGATATTCCTTTATGAGAAAGTGGGTGACGAATTAAGGCTCCCGTTCGGATGCTTGCAGGACATATGGCGCTTATGTGTACGAGGTGTATCGTGGAATGTCGAAATTAGCCCGATACGGCATGTTTCTTATGAGAGCAGTATAAATCTGTACCCATATCAGGAAAAAGCCGTAAAAGAAGCGCTACGATTAAAAAATGGGGTGCTGGTTATGCCACCGGGTGCAGGGAAAACTCAAACTGGTCTTGAATTGATCGCCAGGATAGGCGGTAAGGCATTATGGCTTACACATACACAGGATTTGCTGAATCAAAGTAAAGGCCGCGCTGAATCTGTACTTACTATGCCTGCTGGGGCTGTCGGCACAATAACCGCAGGTAAAGTCAATATTGGTACGCATATCACTTTTGCAACAGTACAAACAATGGCGAAACTTGATCTGTCCTCATATCGGAGTACATTCGATGCAGTAATAGTAGATGAAAGTCATCATGCAATTTCGGCACCTACACGAATTACGCAATTTGGAAAGGTTATCGGTTCTTTATCTGCCCGGTTTAAAATTGGCCTTACGGCCACACCGAACCGCGCGGATGGATTGGAGCGGTCGATGTTCGCTTTGCTGGGTCCTAAGTTGCACGAGGTCACAAGAGCTGAGGTCGCAGATACAACATGCCCGATCAAGGTGTCGGTTATTCCGACAGGTTGGTATCCTGATTGTGAATGTGTCCTGATGGGCGATGGCACGATCAACTATTCCAAGGTTATCGACAACATGATCCATGATGAGGATCGGTATAAAGTAGTATTCCAGGAAATCGCTCGCCTGAATGAGCCAACTATTGTGCTTGCGAATCGTGTGGAGTATTTGCAGCGTTTATGTGAGAGTGCAAGGCTGTTTGGAAAGCGGGTACGGTGTTTGTCCGGCATGGGACAGAGCAAAGCTGCAAAAGAGGAGCGGAAACAGGCACTTGAAGCCTTAAATAATGGTGAGCTTGATTGTATCTTTTGTACTTACTCATTAGCAGCCGAAGGTTTAGATGTTCCTAATTTAAGATACGTTGTTTTTGCCACACCAGAAAAAGATCCCACAAGAATCCAACAGGCATCTGGACGCGTTGGTAGAAAAGCACCTGGTAAGGATTGTGGAATTGTTATTGATTTTGTCGATGCTTTTGGGATGTATAAATCGTGGCAAAAGAAGCGAGAAGCCGTTTACAAAAAGCTAAAATATGATATAATATAAGTGGATGCGATATGTGCGAGATGTCGTATCTTGGAAACTACATATTGCATCCTATATCCTGCATGAAAGGTACTCGCACTACTTTTCATAGCAGGATTTTTATTTGAAAATCTAAGCGGAGGTGGTTGAATGAAATGGTTGAAAACGCAAAACGGTAATATCATACGTTTGGGTGCTATATCGGAGTTTATTCCGTATAGTTGTTCAATGGATATTCTGATTGGAGACACATGTGTAGGACGGCAGGAAACTGCATATCAGTATGACGACAAAGAGCAAGCGGAGTTAGTGTATAAGGATTTGTTTTCCTTTATTACAGATGAGGAAACGAATAATGAAATATTTTCATTTCCCAAGAATGATGTGAATACATGGCTAAAAAGTTATAGTTTTGTTGATTTCGCTATTGAAATGGACCTTTCGGTTCGTGTGCAGAACGCTTGTTCACTAGCTGATGTTAAAACAGTCTATGATATAATGCCTACCGAGGACGGACGGGAAAGATGTTTTCGTAATCTTGGGAAAATGGGCGAGGAAGAATTGCGTCAAAAACGCGAAGAATTTATAGAAAGGCATAAGGTTAAGAAAATCTAAGCGGTGGTGATGGAGTGAAACATTTTGGTGATGATGATACTGGGGAGGTTGGATAAGATTTCCTGAAAAATAGTGTATCTGTTTATTGACATATATTAACATATGTGTTAGCTTGTAAAGAGGAAGGAGGTGAAAAATATGGAGAATGGTTACAATACAATACAGGCGGCTGAATTGTTAGGAGTAAAGCCACGTACCATCCGTGAATGGTTACACAACGGCAAGCTTAAGGCAAACAAAATACCTAATTCAGATCGCTGGATTATCATGGAGTCTGAAATTAAAAGAATGCAAGGAGTAGTAGGAGATGACGAAGGAACAGTTGATTGATAAGTATTCTGCTTTTCCGGCAGAGCTTAGAAAAGCCGCTCAGTTTGTGTGCTGGGTGGGCGCGGATAAGCAAAAATAAAACAGCAAAGGGATTGAGGTTTGAATATGTATGACAAAATACCAGAAGAATTAAAGAAATTATCTTGCTGGGTAACTACTTGCAATGATAAGATTCCAAGGAATCCCAAAACGGGCAAAAATGCACAGTCTACAAATCCTGAAACATGGGGAACTTTTGAGCAGGCGCTTGAGGCATTGAATAAATACCATCATACAAATATTGGGTTTGTATTTGATGGTAAGTCGGGTTACTTTGGCGTAGATTTGGATCATTGTCTGGATAACACCGATTTCTGCGATGAGTTTGTGGAGACGCTGCAGAGTTATGCTGAGATAAGCAAGAGCGGAAACGGGATACATATCATATGCAAGGGCAAGCTCCCGGATGGGTCCAGGCGCAGGGGCGGTGTTGAGATGTACTCATCCGGGCGGTATTTTATCTGCACGGGCAATGTGTATAATGAGAATTATCTCACCGTTAAGGATTGCACGGAGTCGATCAAGGTCCTGCATTCCAAGTATTTGCCCACACTGGTGCCGAAGGCGGAGATAAGCAGCAGAGGTGTGGTGGTTGATCTTGAAGATTCTGAGATTATTGACAAGGCGCGAAACTGTAAGACAGGGTATCTGTTCGCTGCTCTTTACGAAGGCATTTGGCAGGGTGCGTTTACGTCACAGTCTGAGGCAGACCTTGCTTTTTGCAATCAGCTGGCGTTTTGGACAGGGCGGAACGAGGAGCAGATGGATCGGATATTCAGGGCATCTGGACTCATGCGTCCTAAGTGGGATAAGAAGCGTGGCGCTGAGACTTACGGCAACATCACCATCGGCAAGGCTTGTGCGAGCTGCAGCGAGGTCTACGAACCTGGGAAATATTCCGATGATACTTCTCTTGCCATTGCATTTTTTGGAGCCAACAAGGGGCAATCTGGGGTGTCTACGGCCGAGAAAAAGACCTACGATATGACCGATACCGGCAATGCTCATCGCTTATATGATAAGTTCGGCAAGGTGATCCGTTATTCCTATAACCGCAAGAAGTGGTACTTTTGGACGGGCAAGCAGTGGATCCTTGACGAGATGGGCGAGGTTAAGAAGCTGGCGGATGATGTGTGCGAGGATTTAAAGAGAGAGGCGTGGTCTATCCAGGACGAGGACATCCAGGAGCAGGCGTTTAAGTTCGCAAAAAGTACAGCCAATACCACACGTAAAGAGGCGATGGTGAAAGAGGCACAGCACTTGAATGATATCCCTGCATCACCTGATGATTTCGATGCCTACACCGATTATCTTAATTGCCAGAACGGGATTGTTAATCTGCGGAATGGGGAGTTGATGCCACACGATCCTAACTTTATGATGACTAAAATCTGCAACTGCGAGTATCAGAAGGGCAAGCCTGCGAGATGGCTGCAGTTCCTTGACGAGATAACGGGCGGAGATGCTGATCTTGTGGAGTACATACAGAGATGTGTCGGTTATTCCATCTCCGGCAGTAATCGGGAGCAGTGTGCTTATTTCCTTTATGGCATGGGCAATAATGGTAAGTCCACATTCTTGGATACCATTGCCGATCTCATGGGGAGCTATGCGAGCAATGCGCAGCCTGATACGCTGATGCTGCAGAGCCGCTTGGGATCATCGGGGGGCGGAGCGAATAGCGACATCGCAAGGCTTAAGAGCGCGAGGTTTGTCACCTGCGAGGAGCCTACAGAGGGTGTAAGGCTTAATGAGGGATTGCTTAAGCAGTTGACGGGTGGAAGTAAGGTGACGTGTCGATTCCTATACGGTGACGAGTTCGAGTACACACCGGAGTTCAAGATATGGGTGGCCACAAACCATAAGCCTACGATACGCGGTACGGATTTCGGTATCTGGAGACGAATTAAGCTGATTCCTTTTGAGGTGAATATTCCCAAGGATAAGGTGGACAAAAACCTCAAGTACAAGCTACGGAAGGAGTTCCCACAGATTCTTGCCTGGGCTGTGGAAGGCTGCATGAAATGGCAGAGAGATGGCATCCAGGAGCCTGAGAAGGTGGTTGAGGCTGTCAAGGATTATAAGCAGGAGATGGATCTGATCGCAGGCTTTATAGATCAGTGTGTGATGATTGATTATGCCTGCTATGAGCGTATGGTTGCATCGGATCTTTTCAAGGTTTATTCCAAGTGGGCGAAGCAGAATAATGAGTATGAGATGTCCAGCAAGAAGTTCTTTATGGAAGTCGGCAAAAAGCTCCCGAACAAAGGCCGTGATCGCAAGGGTATCTTTTATACGAACATCCGGCTGACCGATTATGCAAACGAGCTTGTGGATAAGCAGTATAATTTCAGCAATTTTAAGTGAGGTGCAGGTATGGAATGCGCAGATTGTCCCTATTATGACAAGGAAGATGATTATTGCAAATATATAGCATGTGATGGGAAGGTAAACCCGAACGCCTTCATTGCTTATTTGGGTAACGACTTTTTCGAAACATTGGGTATCAAACGCGATGCAAATTTGACCTACAATGACAAAATGGAAAAAAGCATCCGTCAATACCGCCAAAGTTTTGACCGCAAAGGACTTGTGAACCCGATAACCG
>Ga0208694_1000829_pt1 | contig 42683 bp, 37 predicted proteins | sample AD_UKC078_MetaG_FD_184442 | JGI IMG/M metagenome (GOLD analysis project Ga0208694, IMG submission 184442) | Active sludge microbial communities of municipal wastewater-treating anaerobic digesters from USA - AD_UKC078_MetaG (SPAdes) (version 2) | ecosystem: Engineered > Bioreactor > Anaerobic >...
ATTCTCAATTTGTGAAAGGAACATGGCGATCCTCCTGAAAAAAGTGTATCACGATCTCCCAAAAGAGTCAACGCATTATAACGCCATACAAAGAAATGTTTCTAAAAAAGTTAAAAAAATATACTCCCTAAAGGAGTTACGAGAGCTTTTTTAATTTCTGGCTGCAAAAGTCGGGTGAACATCACATTTCCAGTCTGGAGATTGACGTAAGGATTTCTTCAGCAAGGTATTTAAGCCTCTCTAGTTCCGCCCGGGCCTTCCGCTAACGATACACCTTCACTATAGAGGATGAGGAACTCCAGTTCACGTTCGGTAGGCTTCCTGAAGAAGCATGAGCTGAAATCTTCGGAATTGAAGAGCAGAGGTTGAAGGGAAAGGGTGTTTGATGTAGAATAGGCCACAGAAATTGAGCTCCTTTTCCGGTGGTTTTTAAGATAACCAACTATATCAGAAAAGGGTTCTTTTTCTATATATTAAAAGCAATTATTTACAAAACTCCTACTTCACCAAGAATTGATGCCCGAACGGAAGAGACGATGTCAGGCAAGGTGAATCTTCATATGCATGCAAGTGTCGTCTCTTCAAAGACCATTTTAAAATTGCCTTTAGGAGGTGTTATATTTTATGAGTAATGAGGTTATTATTTATAAAGACGGTGAATTGGAGCTTCCCGTAGAAGTGACCCCCGATAAAGAAACGGTTTGGTTAAATAGAAATCAACTCGCCACTTTGTTTGATCGTGATATAAAAACTATCGGAAAACACATAAATAATGCACTTAAAGAAGAATTGGATACTTCAACTGTCGCAAAATTTGCGACAGTTCAAAATGAAGGCGGTAGAGAAGTACAAAGATCTGTCGAATATTACAACCTCGATATGATTATATCCGTTGGCTACAGAGTAAAATCTCAAAAAGGTATTGCTTTTAGAAAATGGGCTACATCTATCTTAAAAGAATATATTGTTCAAGGTTATGCAGTTAATGACAAACGATTAAAAGTATTGAACAAGGTAATAGAAATCCAATCAAACATCATTGCCGATGTTCTTGAACTAGATTCTAAAGAAGTTTTTGATGTTATTCAAAAATATACTCAAGCACTTGAGTTATTAGATGATTACGATCACCAAGTTGTTCAAAAGCCCAAACCAACTAATAAAGAAAGCTATCAACTAAGCTATAACGAGTGTCGTAATCTTATTGATAGCATGGCATTTACCACTACATCAACTATATTTGGAAAAGAAAAAAGCAACGGTGCATTAGAGGGTATAATCGGCTCCGTTTATCAAACGGCATTTGGAGAAGATATATATCCATCCACTCAAGAAAAAGCGGCAAACCTTCTTTATTTCATAGTCAAAGACCATCCTTTTATTGATGGATGCAAAAGAATTGCTGCAGCTATATTCCTATATTTCCTAAACAAAAATAATTTATTGTTCAAAGATGAAGAAAAAATTATTTCTGACAGTACATTGGTAGCAATCACTTTGCTATTAGCAGAATCAAAACCGGAAGAAAAAGAAATTATGATTAATGTAATCATGAATTTTTTAGAATGGTAAAAAGGAGAACATGAAGAAAACAAACAACATGGTACTGAATGACCACTCGAAACCTTAGAATAATCAGTAATTTTAACGGTTTCTTATAGTGCCTTAACTACTCCCACTCGATCGTTCCCGGCGGTTTTGGAGAGACATCCCAGAGGACTCGGCTGACAGTGGGTACTTCATTCAGGATCCGGAGCACTGTTCTGTTCATGAACTCGCCGGTGAACGGGTAGATTGAAGCGCTCATCGCATCGACGGAGTTCACCGCCCGGAGGGTGCAGACCTCTTCGTAGACCCGCTTCCCATCCTTCACTCCCACCGACTTCACCGGAAGAAGCGTGGCGAGCGCTTGCCAGATTTCATCGTAGAGATTCGCCTTCCTGATCTCATCGATGAAGATCGCATCGACCTCTCTAAGCGTATCCAGCCGCTCTTTCGTAACCTCCCCGATGCACCGGACTCCCAGCCCCGGCCCCGGGAAGGGATGGCGGCCAAGAAGGACTTCGGGCAAGCCCAATACCCGGCCCAATGCCCGCACCTCATCCTTGAAAAGGTCGCTGAGCGGCTCGAGCAGCTCCCAGCTGAGATCCTCGGGAAGGCCTCCCACGTTGTGGTGGCTCTTCACTGCGAGCGTTCTGCCCGGTTGGACGCTTTCGACGATATCGGGATAGATCGTGCCTTGAGCGAGAAACGAGATGTCCCCCAGCTTTCTCCCGGCTTCGTAGAACGTATCGACGAAAAGTCTGCCGATGATTTTCCGTTTCTCTTCGGGATCGGTTACCCCTTTCAGAGCGGAAAGAAACACCTCTTCGGCATTCACATACGTCAAGTTGATGCGATACGTCTCTTTGAAGAGGGCTTTCACCGTCGCCCCCTCATCCTTTCTGAGCAACCCGTGATCGACGAAGACGCATTTAAGCCGATCACCGACCGCTTTATGGATAAGCAAGGCGCACACGGAGGAATCCACTCCCCCGCTCAGACCGAGAAGCACGTTCTTCCTGCCCACCGTCTCTCTGATCTGCAGAATCAGATCCTCGGCATACCGTTCCATCGTCCAGTTCGCTTGTACGTGGGAAAGAAGAACATCGTTCAGGTCGGTCGATGGATATGAGATTTCATGAGCCAGATTTATGTATTCAAACTCCTTGTCGGTTACATGGATGATAAGCTTCGGTTTGCATTCAGCCAAGCGTTCTTTTGAAACGGTGTAAGGAAAGATCCTGCTGTAGATCCCGCGAGATCGGATCGAACGGGCGAGACCGACGGCATCACCTTTTCCATAATCGATGACGGCTACACGATCATACATACAGCTGCTCCTTTACCATGAGAGGGCGGAGACCGGCGGATACGCCCGCTTGATCGCCTTCGAAAGCGCCAGACCGAAGACCACCCCTACCCCCGCCTGAATCATGTTGGGAGGAATTTCCGCCGCAGCGACCGCCACGGTGGAAATAAAAAGAGCTGAAAGAACAAAATACCCCAGACTGACAGTGAGAACACACCCGATCGCCGCAAGGAGTATGCGCATCTTCGACAACGGCTGCTTCCTGACGATCAGGGCGATGAGAAGTCCTTCGATGCCATGAACGATGAAAGAGATCGGAGCCCACTGGGCATATCCGCTGATAAGATCGGCGATCGCCGTGCCGAGACCGGCGGCCAGGAAAGCGGAGACCGGACCGAAGGTGAAGGCGATGAAACAGATCGCCACGTCACAGAGGTTCAGGTACCCCTTCGTGGTCGGAATCCTGACCACCAGCGTAAACACCACCACCACGGCGGTCAACACCGCAACCACCGCAACCTTGAGCGCGTGTTTTTCTTTGTTCATCATGCGCCTCCGATCAGGCCTTGAAGACAAGGAACGAGATCACGGGAATCATACCGGAAATCAAAAAATCGGTAAAGGTTCGGCGATAGGAACTCAAATCGTGGTAGCGGGTTCGTTTGTTCGCCCTTCCATATCCCCTGAGCTCCAGACTGAGGGCGAGCGTGGGAATTGAACGCAGGGCGAGGACGAGACTGCTGGTGAGGGTCGGTATGAGGGAGCGAATCCTCCCGATCCGCTTTCGCTCGAGATGGGCTCCCGCTTCCCGAAGCCGATGGGACTCCTCGATCTGCGCAAACCCGTCGGCGATGAAGGGAATGTACGTGAACGCCAAGGTGATGATCAGGGAAGCCTTATAGGGAAGCCGATACCACTGAAGCGCCAGAAGGATCTCGGGCATCGGGGTGGTGGCGAACAGCAAGGTGGCGAGGTAGGTGATGGAAATGAAGCGGATGGCAAGCCGCAAAGCCTGAAGAGCCCCCTCTTCGGTGAGCAAAACGAAGGAACGGATCGTAATCAACCCTTTTCCGCTGCGGACATTGAACGGCGCAAAGAGCACCATGAAGATAATCATCGGAAGGATCGAGGTGAACGTCGAACGAACGAAGCGGGGACCGGGGTTACTCAACGCGGTGAACAGGATCAAAAACAGCATGCAGCCCAGACCGGCAAGCGTAACGGGCAGGAAGACCCACCCAAGCAACAGAACGAGGAAGAAGATCTTTGCCCGCGGATCGAACCGATACAACCAGCCGGTGTTCGAAAGGTATGTGTTCACGGTCATCGCTCGCTCACCCTCCCTCCTTCGATCTGATATATCCTTCCGCCTACGCGGGTTATGAACTGCCAATCGTGGGTAATAATCAAAATTCCTGCACCATTTCGCTGCAGGTGGCGAATCATTGTCAAAGCGCTGTGGTAGGTCAGCGCGGTATCCAATTCGTCAAGAATATAGAAAGGCCGGTCAAGCAGATAATATACCGCCGCCTGAAGGGCTTTCCGCTTCGGATAGCTCATCGTCGACGGGGTGTGGGAAAGCTTCAATTCAAAAAGATCGGCACATTCAGCCACTCTCTTGGAAATCTCTTCATCACTGAGACCCTTGACCCGCCTCAATGAATAGGAAAGCTCCTCTTTGACGGTGGGAAGAAAAATCTGGAGGTCGGGGTTCTGAAAAAGATACCCGACGCTTCGATTCAGCATCGAACCGTCCAACGTCTCATCGTCGATAAGCCTTGCTCCTTCCAACGGCTCGTCAAGACCGCACAGGACTCGGCAGAGCGAGCTTTTCCCGCTTCCGTTCGAACCGATCAAGCTTACGATCTCTCCGCTCTGTAAGGAGAAGGCCGGCACCTGCAGATGAAACGTTTCTGTTAATGAAGCGGAAAAGCGCCGGCGCTCCACGACGAGATTCGAAACGCTCAACGTATGTTGATGAGCATATTCTTTGGTTCGTTCTACAAGGGGGTTTGGCTTCGTGTCTCCGGCAAGAGACGCGAACACCGTTGCAGCTTGTTTCGGATCTACCTTGCGAACCTGTTTATTTTCAAGCAGAAACACATGATCAAACAATCGATCGAACTGGGCAAGATAGCGGGAAGAGAAGAGGAGAATCGTTTTATCGGTGGTTTGAATGAACCGTGCCAGGTGTTCCCGCCATCGCAGGTCGAGATCATCAAACGCTTCATCCAGAATCCAAAAAGGAGCATCAAGCGCCTCGGCGGCGGCGAGGAGCACCCGCTTGCGCTCCCCTCCGGACAGCTCGCTGTTGGAAACCTGTCGCAATACATCGAGACCCCAGTTTGTCAGAACGTCCTCCACCCGTCTTCTCATCTCTTTCGGCGGAAGACCCAATGATTCCAATCCAAAGGCGACCTCTTCTTCTACGGTCGAAGCGACGAACTGCTCCTGCGGGTTTTGAGAAACGAGCGTCACCAGATCGAGAAGATCCCAGACTTCGATATCGGCAAGGTTATGCCCCATGACCTTGATGGCGCCTTCCAACCTCCCGGGGAAGTATTTCGGGACTCCTCCGACAAGCATCCGCCCAAGGGTGGATTTGCCGCTGTCAAAGGGAGCAAGCAAGAGGGCTTTGCTTCCTCTTGGAATGGAAAAGGACAGATTCTCAAAGAGTGATGGTGGATTCTCGCCCGCCCATCCTTGATAGGAAAAAGAGAGATTCGTTACATCAAGGGAGTTGATCGAAGAGATCGGTGATCGCTCCATAGACTACCTCATGCAGACCTGCAAGCTCCTCTTTGCTCAGATTTTTCGTCTCGATCGGCTTCCCGATGACCATGGAAGCGTGGACTCGCTTGAGATTGGTGATCCCCTCAAATCCGGGCCGAAGGTTCTTGATCGCGAACGGAACGATCGTAGCCCGGCTGCGGGTCGCCAGCTTGATCGAGCCGGCTTTCAGTTCCCCGATTTTTCCGGTTTTTGAACGGGTTCCCTCGGGGAAGATCAGAAGGTTTCCACCGCTCTTCAAATGTTCGACTCCCGTAAAAATCGCCTTGATCGAATCGTGAGGGCTTTTGCGATCGATGAAGATGATCTTCATCGCCTTGCACCAGAGGTTGATAATCGGAATCTTCTTGACTTCCACTTTCGCCATCACCGACCCCCACAGCTTGGCCGGTCCCACAAAGGCGGGGATATCCAGCATGCTCTGGTGGTTCCCCATGTAGCAGATCCCTTCCTGCGTTTCCGGCAGGTTCTCCCTTCCCGTCACAACCAGCTTCACCCCGAGGAAGAAGAGGATCGCCGAACCGATGAAGGAGCCACAGCGGCGAAGGTGGTTTTGTGCCGCCTTCTCCATTCCGGCCACTTCCATGAGATACGCAATGAAAAACGCATAGAGAGGACTGAGGACCAGAATTGGGACAACAAATATGACAGCAAACGTAATGCGAAGCGCTTTCACGGAACCGATGCTCCTTACATAAAGTCTTGGTTTTTATAAAGTTTGGCGTACTGGCCGTTTTTCTGCAACAGGTCTTGGTGGGTTCCCGACTCGACGATCCGCCCCTGATCAAGCACCAGAATCCGATCCGCATTCTTGATCGTCGAAAGACGGTGGGCGATGACAATCGCTGTTCGACCCTCGCTGAGGCGTTCAAACGCTTCGGTGATCAGCTCCTCGCTCTCCGTGTCCAAGCTGCTGGTCGCCTCATCGAAGATCAGGATTGACGGATTCTTCAAGAACACCCGGGCGATGGAGACCCGCTGCTTCTGTCCGCCGCTGAGCAGCGTCCCCCGCTCCCCTACCTGCGTTTCAAGACCCAAGGGGAGGGAGCGGACGAACTCGCCGAGGTTCGCCGCATCGAGCGCCGCCCAAAGCTGTTCGTCAGTGGCATCGACCTTCCCGTAGCGGAGGTTCTCCCTGATCGTGTCATCGAAGAGAAAGACGTTCTGCTGAACAAAGCCGATTTCCTTGCGGAGCGATGATTGCCGAACCTCGGTGATATCGGTGCCGTCGATCAGAATCCGACCTGCTTGCGGTTCATAGAAACGGGGAAGAAGTGAAGCGAACGTGGATTTTCCCGCTCCCGATTCTCCGACGATCGCAACGGTCTCTCCACCTGAAATCGTCATGTTGACATCGCTTAAGACCGCCGTATCGGTATTCTCATAGGTGAACGAGACGTTCTCATAGACGATCGTTCCATCCTTCACCGTCAGCTCTCTGGCATCCTTGGCATCCTGGATAGCCGGATGCTCGTCCATGATCTGGACAAAGCGCTCAAAGCTCGCCATCCCCTGCTGAAGCTGTTCGGTGAAGTTGATCAAGCGGTCGATCGGGGGAAGGACGATGCCCACATAGAGAATGAAGGTAATCAGATCGTAGTACTCGATCGTGCCTCTCATGATGAGAATCGCCCCGCCGACTACGGTAAAGAAGTAATAAAGGTTGCTGAAAAGCCCCATCAGGGCGTGGTAGGAGCCCATCACCTTGTACTGCTGCATCTTTGATTCTTTGAGAATGTTGTTCACCTCTTGGAACTTCTCCGTCTGAAAGGTTTCCCGGCCGAACGATTTGACTTCCCGAATCCCCATCAGCGAGTTCTCCACGTTGCTGTTCACATCGGCGACGGTCGAGCGGACCCGACGAAACGTCACCCGCATCTTGTGTCCGAAATACGACCCGTAAAACACCATGAACGGGAAGGGAATCAGACTGATCAACGCAAGCGGTGGACTGTAGATGAACATCAGGACATAGGAGCCGACGATCGTCGCCAAGCTGATCAGAAAATCCTCAGGGCCATGGTGCGCCACCTCGGCGATGATGAACAAATCGTTGGTGATCCGGCTCATCATGTGTCCGGTCTTGGTCCGATCGAAATACCCGAACGAGAGCCGCTGAAGGTGGGCAAACAGCTCATTGCGCATATCCGTTTCCATCTTCACCCCGAGGATATGCCCCCAAGTGATCCGGATATATTGACTGACGGTCTGGATCAGATAGATTGCGATCATGAGGACAAAGATCACCACCATCGCCCGAAGATTTCCAGCGGGTATTTCAACGCTCAAAAGGTGCCGGGTCAGCGCAGGGAACAGAATGGCAAGGATGGAAGACAGCACCGCCATCCCCAGATCCAACAAGAACAAACCCTTGTAGGGGCGATAGTACGAGACAAAACGCTTCAGCATCATTTCCCCCGGTTCGCAAACAATCGGGCAAAGAATCCTTTCTTCTTCGCTTGTTCCTCTTTGGCATCAACCGGTTTTGGTGAAGAAGTTTTCTTTACCGGCTCATCCGCCGGTTGTTGATTCCCAAGATATTCCTTTTTGTAGTAAGCAAGCCGCTCTTCCAGCGGAAGGGCGGAAAGGTCGGCGTATGCTTTGGCGCTGCGGCGCGGCGGATGCTGCTTCGGCGGTGCGGCCGGCCTCGGGCGGCGTTGTTTCCGTTCCGGGGCGCGCCTGGGCGCCTGTTTCCTGCCCCGGCTCGGTGAAGGGGTGCCCCCACGGCGCGCCGATGAGGATCGGACTCCGGTCCGCGGAACCAGATCGCGGAACGTGTAGGATGCGCTCTTGTCCTCGACCTCGGGAAGATCCTCCGGCCAGATGACCGGAATCTTCATCTGGATGAACTCCTCGATCGCCTCAAGGTTGAAGACGTACTCTTCATCGGCGAGAGTGATCGATTTGCCGCTCTTTCCGGCTCGGGCGGTCCGGCCGATCCGGTGGACATAGCTTTCGTAATCTTCGGGGATGTCGTAGTTGACCACCAGAGCGAGGTCGTCGATCTGAAGACCCCGCGCAGCGACATCCGTTGCGACGAGGAAGCGGAGCTTTCCGCTCTTCATCCACCCGATGATCTCAAGGCGCTTTCGCTGCGGCAGATCGCCCATCAGATATTTGCTCTGATATCCGTTCATGCTCAGTCGCTTGGAGACTTCAACACAGCGAGCTTTCGTGTTGGTGAAGATCAGGCAGGAGGCGGGCTCATCCTGCTTCAGCAGCTGGAGCAAGAGACCGAACTTTTCATCTTTCGAAATGTGGTACAGCTCCTGGGTGATCTCCTTGACGGTGATCTCCTCGGGTTGAACCTCGATCTCTTTCGGCTCGTTCATGAACTGCCATGCAAGGTGACGAACCTTTGTGGACAGCGTCGCACTGAAAAGCATCGTCTGGCGTTCTTTCACCGGCCGGAGCAAGCTGAACATTTTTTGGATGTCCGGATAGAAGCCCATATCGAAGAGGCGATCCGCTTCATCCACGACGAAGATGTCGAATTGACGAAAATCGACCTTTTTCATCTTTTGATAATCCAAGATGCGCCCGGGTGTCGCCACATAGACGTCAAGGCCCTTCTCGATCCATTCATCCTGCTTGGCATAGCCGACGCCACCGAAAAAACAGCCGACTCGAAAGTTCTTCACGCCGCCGGCCAATTCATCGATATCCGCCTTGATTTGCACCGCCAGCTCCCGGGTCGGAGCGATGATGAGGGCTTTGACCTCTCTGTTGTCGGCTTGGGCGGTAATAAAGCTTTGGAGAATCGTAATGGCGTAGATGGCTGTCTTTCCGCTGCCGGTTTTCGATTGAACCATCACGTCCTTTCCGGCAAGTGTTACCGGAAGCACCCGCTGCTGGACATCGGTGCACTGTTCAAAGCCGGTCCGTTCAATACCGGTGAGGACCTGCTCATGGAGGGGTAATTCAGAAAAATTCATAGGGTATATCATTCACCTTTATAAGAAGTAACATAATCACAACAAGACAGGCGCCGGCGCCTCCTTCAACGATAAAGTAAAAGAGAAGCTCTGTCCACCAATTCCCGCTATTGCCACTGACGGGCGCGCACGCAATCGTGGAGCGCCCGGGTCCGTTCAAAGGGAGCGGAAAAACGAAGGTCATCGATCGTGTGAAGCGGCATCGCCGCCATGCTGGTCGCTGAAATGAACACTTCGGTAAAGCGGCCGGCAAACAGATCTTCCAGATAGATAGGATTCAGATCGATCATGAATCCGAGCTCTTTGGCACAGCGCAGCACCTCGCTTCGGGTGATTCCGCCAAGGACGAGATCCTCATCCGCCGTATGAAGCGTATTGTTGGAGAATGCGAAGAAGTTGCTGCGCGTTCCTTCCAGCACCCGCCCGTTCCGATCGACCAGCAACGCCTCGAATCCTCCGAACCGCTTCGCTTCTTCAAGGGCAACATAGTTGAGCAGCAGACTCCCGCTCTTATGGGTGGGAAACAACCGCTCTCCTTCAAAGGTGATTGCCTTCACTCCATCCCGGTAATAGGAATCGGGATAACGCAAAAGTTCAACCGGAACGATGAAGAGAACCGGATCCGCCCCGCCATAGAGGGTGATTCGAACGGTCGCATCGCCAATGTGTTCCGCTTCGATGAGTTCATCCACCCAGCGGTGGATCGATTCCTTCGTAAAGGGATGGGTCAAATGAATTCCTTTTGCGGAGGCAAGCAATCGATCAAGGTGGTCGTTGATGCGGGTGACGAATCCGCCCAGAACCCGCAAAGACTCATACACGTAAAACCCGCTCTGGACTTCGCGGGAGGTGATCGGCACGACCGCCTCTTCCTTGGGGATAATCACCCCGTTTCTCGATGCGTACATTTAGGGGATCCTCAACAGCTCACGCGGCTTTGAACCGTTCGCCGGTCCGACCCACCCTTCTTCTTCCATCTGCTCGACGAGGCGGGCCGCCCGGTTGTATCCGATCTTCAACCGCCTTTGCAGGAAGGAGGCGCTGGCACCTTTCCGTTCCACCACGATTTGAAGTGCTTGTTCCATCAGCTCCTCATCGGTGATCGCATCACTGAGCCCGACGCTGCTCTCGGTGATCGGGGGAGGATCGTCCTCAAAGAACGACTCATCGATGAACTCCGGCTCCCCTTGGCCGGTTGCAAAGGTGACGATCTCCTCCACCTCCGCATCGCTTAAGAACGCTCCTTGGATTCGCTCCATCGTGGGCGAATCGGAGGTTTGCAAAAGCATGTCCCCCCGCCCGAGGAGCTTCTCCGCTCCCATCTCGTCGAGGATGATCCGGCTGTCGATCAAGCTGGTTACGGCAAACGAGATCCGAGAAGGTATGTTCGCCTTGATGACCCCGGTGATCACATCGGCGCTTGGGCGCTGGGTGGCAAGAACCATATGGATTCCCACCGCTCGGCTCATCGCAGCGAGGCGGGCCACCTTGGTCTCCAACTCCTTGCCGACGGTGTGCATCAAGTCGGCGAACTCATCGATGACGACCATGATGTAGGGGAGCTTTTCCCGGGCCAGGTTGTTCGCTGCGATCTTCTCATTGTAGCCGACGATGTTCCGGACATTCAGCGCCCGGAGCAGATTGTACCGCCGCTCCATCTCGAAGAGACAGAAATCAAACGCCTTGAGCGTCCGCTTCGCATCGGAAATGACCGGAGTGAGCAAATGAGGAATTCCGTTGTAGATATTGAGCTCGACGATCTTGGGATCGACTAAGATCATCCGCACCTCTTTGGGAGTTCGTCTATAGAGGATGGTGCAGATCAGACTGTTGATGCACACACTCTTCCCGCTTCCCGTCGATCCGGCAATCAACAGGTGGGGCGATAAACTCAGATCGATCACCCGCTTTTCATCCAGAATGGTTCGCCCGAGAATCATCGGAATCTTCATCTTCTCCGTGACGCTGCCGAGCATCTCTTTAAAGCCGATGATATCCCGCTTCTTGTTGGGAATTTCAATTCCGACGGCGCTCTTGCCGGGAATCGGGGCAACGATTCTCAGTTGCGTAGCAGCGAGCGCCAAGGCGATGTTGTCGCTGAGACTCACGATCGATCCGACTCGAATTCCCGGAGCGGGAAGCACTTCGAACATCGTTACGGTCGGACCGCGGACGATCTTGGTTACATCTACCTGGATATTGAACTGAAGGAGGGTTTCAACAAGCAACTGCCCTTGACGGAGTGTGTGTTCATCAATCACATCTCCGATCTTCTCATAGGTACGGAGGATCGACTCACTGGGAAAGCGATATCCGATCTTGGGCTTGGAGATGAGCGCTGAAGCATCCAAGCCCCCTATTCCCCTGCTGCTCTCCAAGGGATCATCCTCATCAAAGAGTTCCGGTTGCTCGACCTGAGGAGGAATCTTGACGCTAACCCGGTTTTCCGAATGCTCCACGACGGGAGGAGCCGCAAACGCCGGTTCTTCCGGTTGAGGCATTTGAGGAGGCGGGGGTGGTGAAGGAACTTTTTCTTCGATCTCCAAGGTCGAGGGTTCGCTGTGGCGGGCGAAAAAGGAACGGGGCTTTTCCTCGACGACTTTTTCCTCTTTCCGTTCTTCCATCCGTTTCACGGCGGCGAGCATCAGGCCCGGAAGCTCTTTGGCCCCCTGCTTCTCATCGACCCGGCTCCTGCTCTTCCCCTTGGCCGGTGACGGGATAGACGGTTTGTTCTGTTGCTCTTCCCGCTTCTTCACCTCTTCGGAAAGACGGCGGAACATCGCCAGGCTCACCGTGTTTTCACCGCTGATCTCCTCCGCCGCCGGTGCTTTCTCCCGTTTGGGTTTCGGAGGCGGCGGAGTACGGTCCACATACTCGGGAAGATCGTCAACATTGGGGAACTCGGCCCTCGCCTTGGGCACGAACGTAACGGTTTCCGTCTCTACCGGCTCGTCGACCCGTTCCTCTTCCAAACGGGGACGCCTTCGATGCCTGATCGCATCACTGATCAGCACGATGATGATGAGAAGCAGGATCTCGCCGATGAAGAACACCACCAGAGTAAATGAGGCGCTTCGAACGCCCTCCGTACGCTCAAGCAGATAGGTTCGGAAGATCGGCCATGGACTATCCTGAAGAATGTGACTCAGGCTATGGAGCGTATAAGTGACAAGGGCGGAATAGAACAGTTGAAACGCAAGCACGATCGGACGTTTCCGATTCACAATGAGGATGATGCTTGCAACAAGGAAAAACAGAGCTGAGGGCAAAAGCCAAAGAGGATTGTCCCCCGTCGAGAAGGAGAAGAGGAGGAAGATCATTTCCATGAATGGAAGCTCAATGCCGAAGCTCGGAAGCACAAGGATACCGGCCCAGATGAAGGCCGCCAGCGCAGCGATGATCGCTCCCCTTGTTTTTTTTACACCCGCTTTCTTTTTCATACCCTTCCATCCTATCAAATCTTGTGCAAGAGGCAAAGCATTCGACTCCGCTTCAGAAACGGAACATCCAGATCGATCAACTCCGCCTCCCATCGGGAAGTGACCTTCCGCTTTACCTCTTTCAGTTCTTCTTCAACGTTCGCCCTCAAGCCTTTGTACGCCACCACCACCCCACCCACTTGGAGAAGAGGCGCAACTGAATCAAGAATTTCAACCAAAGGCCGAAATGCCCGAAAGGTAAGAACTTCAAAGCGTTCGTTCAACTCCCTGATATCCCGATCGATTATTGTAACACGCCGGTGCAAGGATGTGACTACCAACGCGGTTCGAAGAAAATCAACTCGGCGACCCATCCGCTCGACCAACACGACATCCAGATTCGGTAGCGCTATCGCAAGGGGTATGCCCGGCAAGCCAGCTCCCGATCCCAAATCCGCCAGCGTAGGGTGATCATATCTTTTTGCAAGTTCTTCAATCGTCTTGACTCCCGCCAATGAATCGAAAATATGGTTGATCACCAGCTCTTCTCCTTGCGCCCCCACCAACTTGTACACCGGGTTGAACAACTCAAGTTCAGCGATATATGCATCCAGCCGTAAACGCTGCTCAGGGTCAAAAAAGAGATCTAATCGAGCAAGGCCTTCATCAAGCAGACGATCGTATCTACGCATCGCCTGACCGCCTTTGGAGGTGAATGATGAGGATGGCGGCATCGCTGGAGCGCATTCCGCTGATTCGGGTCGCCTGTCCGACGCTCAACGGACGAATATGCTTCAGCTTCTGCCGTGCTTCCGTCGACAGCCCTTCCAGCGTATCATAATCCAGACCCGGAGGAATCGTCATCGTCTCAAAGCGCTCGAAGCGGTTAATCTGCCGCTCTTGGCGCTTGATATACCCGTCATACTTCACATCAAGCTCGACCTGATATCGGATCGATGGAGGATAGGCGCCCAGTTCGGGAATCGACTCGGCAAGCTCTTCGATCGTGACCTCCGGCATCTTGAGAGCATCAAACGCTCTCTTCTCCCGATAGCGGTGTATTCGAAGCAGATCCTTCACGCTCTCGATCCGACTCACCTTCTCTCGAAGCCGCTGTAGATGTTCCTCCGTCCGAAGCCCCACGTCATACCCTTTTTGGGTAAGGCGCTGGTCGGCGTTGTCATGGCGGAGATTGAGGCGATACTCCGCCCTGCTGGTGAACATCCGATAGGGCTCCTCCGTTCCGAGAGTAACGAGGTCATCGATCAACACGCCGGTGTATGCCTCATTCCTTCCCAAGATCAGCGGCTTCTCCCCCTTGAGCTTCTGAGCGGCATTGATTCCGGCGATCAGGCCTTGGCAAGCCGCTTCCTCATACCCGCTCGTCCCGTTGGTCTGTCCGGCGATGAAAAGATTTTCAACAAGCTTGCTCTCCAGAGAGGGAAAGAGTGCTTGAGGGTCGATGTAATCGTACTCGACCGCATACCCGGGACGCATGATTTGAGCTTTCTCCAACCCTTCGATCGTATGAATGAACGCGCTCTGGACATCCTCCGGCAGAGATGAGGAGATGCCGTTAAGGTACAGCTCCTCGGTTCCGAGTCCTTCCGGCTCAATGAAAATCTGATGACGATCCCGGTCGGGGAAGCGAACCACCTTGTCTTCGATCGAAGGACAGTACCGGGGCCCCTGCCCCACGATCTTTCCGCCGTACAGCGGAGAGCGGTGGATGTTATCGGTGATGATCCGATGGGTCTTCTCATTCGTCCAGGTGATGTGGCAGGGAACGGATGGTCGATCCACACCGTCATAATCGAAGCTGAAGCTCATCGGCTCCTCATCCCCCTCCTGGACCTCAAGCCGATCGAGAGAGACTGAGGACTTGCGAACCCGGGCGGGGGTTCCCGTTTTCATACGCCCCACCGGGAACCCTTTTTTTCGCAATGCTGTTCCGAGCCCGATCGCCGCCGGTTCTTCCAGCCGTCCCTCGGGGGCATCATACTCGCCGATGAAGATCCGTCCTTCCATGAACGTCCCGGTGGTGAGAACCACCACCTCGGCGGAGATCTCGTGGCCGCGCTTGGTCTTCACCCCGACGATCCTGTTTCGTTCGATGATCAGATCGACGACGGTGTCCATGAAGATCTCGAGGTTCGCCTGCCCTTCAAGGGTCTCCTTGGCGAGGCGGGCGTAGGTATGCTTGTCCGCCTGAGCCCGCGGGGCTTGAACCGCCGGACCGCGCTTGCGGTTCAGGATCCGGAACTGGATCATCGAGCGGTCGATCAGATGCGCCATCTCACCGCCGAGGGCATCCACCTCGCGGACGATGTTTCCTTTTGAAAGCCCCCCGATCGCCGGGTTGCAGCTGAGGCGCCCGATCGCATCGAGATTCTGCGTTATCAGGAGGGTCTTGAACCCGATCCGGCTGAGAGCCAAGCCGGCTTCGATACCGGCGTGCCCGCCGCCTACGACCAATGCACGATAATCCATCTTATTTACCTACACAGAAATTGGAGAAGATCGACTCCAGAATATCATTGGGAGTCACCTCTCCGGTGATGAGGCCCAAGTGGTGCAGCGCCTCGTTCAGGCCGACCGCCACGATATCCAGAGGAAGTGCGGCCTGAAGATCCTCCTTCACCCCCTTCAAGGCGGCTTCGGCGGCCAAAAGAGCATCCGCCTGCCGCTTTGACTGGATCACGATCCTGCTTTCATCAACTCCTTCGACCCCGCGCTTGAGCCGCCTTGCGACTTCGGAAAGCAGATCGCCGATTCCCTCACCCGTAGCGGCGCTGATCGCCAGCGCTCCCTCAGGGGGACGGCGCAAGTCCGCTTTGTTGTACACCACGATCGTTCGCCCATCAAAGGCCCGATCCACATCCTCCACCGTCGAATCAAGGAGATGGATCACCAGATCCGCCTGCCCGATCAGGTGCTCGCTCCTGCGGATTCCTTCGCGCTCGATCTCATCGCCGCTCTCCCTGAGGCCGGCGGTGTCGTAGAGCCGGATCGGAATTCCCTCCAAGAGGAGATCCGCTTCAATGTAATCGCGCGTCGTGCCGCGGACCGGACTGACGATCGAGCGCTCTTCCTTGAGCAGGAGATTGAACAGGGAGCTTTTCCCGACGTTCGTCGCTCCGGCCAGAACGATCCGGGCTCCGCTCTTATAGAGGGTTCCGATCGCATAGCTCTGCAAGAGACGACCGAGGTCATTGAGCAATGAATCGAGCAGTTCATCGGGAAAGACGAACTCGTCGAGCTCATCTTCACTGTAGTCGAGCTGCACTTCCACCGGTGCGAGCAGGGCCAGAAGGGTGTTCTTCATCCCGTTGAGCTTTTCTTTCAATCCGCCGTCCAAGCGGGCGAGCGCCTGAGCGCGGACAACCGGGCTTTGCGCCTCGACCAGTTCATGGACCGCCTCGGCCTGAGTGAGGTCCATCCTCCCTGAAAGAAAGGCGCGGAAGGTGAACTCCCCGGGTTCGGCGCTCCGCATTCCGATCGAAGACAAAAAATCAAGGAGTTCGGCAACCACGCTGAGCGACCCGTGACAGGTGATCTCGACCGCTTCCTCGAGGGTGTATCCATGGCCCTTTGTATTCACCGCCAGGACGACCTCATCAATCCGTCTCCCCTCCTGGTCACAAAGATAGCCATGCAACAACGTAGCGTTTTTTGCCGAACGGAGGGCTTCGCTCTTACTGAAATATGGAGCCAGCAGGGCGTGCGAGCCGCTGCCGCTGATGCGAATGATCGCTAGGGCGGCGCTTCCCCACGGGGTGGCGAGAGCATAGATGATGTCATCGGTCCGATATCGACTCATGCGCCGAGTATATCCTTTTGCACCGGGAGCTTGCAACAGAAGAGCTCAGATCGGTACAATGTTTGCATGCAGGAAGCCGCCCTCTTTCGATCCCGGACCTATCACGCAATCCGCTCCTTTTTCCATGAACGGGATTACCTTGAAGTGGATACCCCGATCCTCTCTCCGACCATTATTCCCGAATCCACGATCGAGAACTTCGCAACCCGGTTCAGGAACCCCTTTCTTCCTTCACGGGATCTCTATCTCCTTCCCTCGCCGGAGATCTACATGAAGCAATTGCTTGCGATGGGCTTCGGGTCGATCTACCAGATCAGCCACTGTTTCAGAAACAGCGAGCAATTAGGAAGAATCCATAATATCGAATTTTCCATGCTGGAGTATTACTCGGTCGGCTTCGATGAAGAGGATTCGATTCTTCTGACGGAGGAGCTCTTTCGTACATTGGAGGTTCCAAAGAGGCTTCAGCCCCCCTTCAGGAGGATGAGCGTCGCCGAAGCGACGAAACGATACGCCGGCTTCGATCTTGAGAAGACTCAGCGCCGATCCTTGCTCAAAGAAGAAGCCCTTCGTCTCGGGCTCTCCGTCCCCGATGAGCCGGAAAGCTGGGAAGAGACGTTCAATCGGATCTTCCTGACGTTCGTCGAACCGAACCTCCCTCAGGAAAAGCCCCTTGTGCTGTACGACTATCCCCGTCAGATCGAGTGTCTGGCTCAGGTAAACGGAGCTTATCGAAGGCGTTGGGAGCTGTACGGAATGGGGATGGAGCTGGCCAACTGTTATTACGAGGAAGCGGATGAACAAAAGATCGAAGCCTATTACCGGGATGAGTATGCCCGTCTGATTCAAATCAGGGAGATCGGCGGCGGCGTCATCGCCGATGTCGACCCGACACTTGCCAAAACCTTCGCCGGGATCGGAAAGGTCAGCGGCGTCGCCTTGGGGCTCGACCGCCTGCTGATGGGAATGATGGGTCGCTCTTCGCTGGAGGGGGTGATTCTTTTTCCCCTTTCTGCTATCCTGAGCGCCGGCAACAGGAATCTTTACCATGATGAGGAATACATATGATTAAAGCAGGTCAAATTGAAAAAGGGACCGCATTGCTGATCAAAGGCCAACCCTTTGTCGTAGTCGAGCGTGAGTTCGTAAACCCCGGAAAGGGTTCGGCGTTCGTTCGGGTGAAGCTGAAAAGCCCGGCTACCGGACAGGTTCTCCAAGAAACAATGAAAACCCAGGACAACGTCGAAGACATCACGGTTGCCGACCGCGACTGCCAATACCTGTACAACGACGGAGAACACTTCCACCTCATGCTCACCGATACGTTCGAGCAACTTGAAGTCCCGATGAGCTCCTTTCCGGAGTATGAACTTCTGATGCAGGATGGAGAAGTCTATCGCTGTACGTTCTGGGAAGCGGAGTTGCTTGATATCATCATCCCGGCGAAGGTCGTCTACCTCGTCGCCGAAGCGGAGGAAGCGGTGAAGGGCGATACGGTTCAAGGGGCGACCAAGTACGTAACCACGGAGACCGGCCTGAGCGTCCGAGTCCCGATTTTCATCAAACAGGGTGAAAAGATTCGGGTGAACACCGAAACCCGCGAATACCTCGAACGGGTCAACGACTGATTCCCACAATATGAGGAAATACAGAGCTGCAGCGATCTTGATGATCATCCACGGCGGGCTCATGGAGCTCGCCGGGCTGTTCATGTTCCTCCTTCCGTCGACCACCGGCAGAACCGGAATCGAAACGGGGAAGTATTTTTCATTCAAGCTCCAATACTTTCAGGACAATCTCGCCATGATGGTCATCATGGGGGTGATCTATGGGGTGTTGAGACTCATCGGAGCGATCGGATTGCTGAAAAACAGGATGTGGGGGTTAGCCCTGTCGGTGATCAACTGTGTCACTACGATGATCCTGATGATGTTCATGCTCCCGGCCGGAATCGTGGACGGAATCCTTGCCGGTAGCGCTCTGGTCTTGATCCTGATTCAGTATTTTGGCGATAAAAATATCGTGGAATCGAGAGAGTAGCTTTCGATCGTCCGCGGAGTTCTCCTCCCTTTATCGAACCTGAATTCTTACCTTTCTCCTTGATAGGGGATGCAATCATCCCTATACTGGCCTGTATGAACACTGTCCAACTCCTCTTCGTCTCCGTCTCGTTGTCGATGGATGCGGTAGCGGTTTCCTTATGTAAAGGGCTTTCGATGAAACGCTGCTCCTTCTCACGTGCATTTCCGATTGCCTTCAGCTTTGGTTTCTTCCAAGCCCTGATGCCCCTGTTTGGATTCGGACTCGGTTCACTCTTCGGAAGCTTCGTGGAACGGGTCGACCACTGGATCGCATTTGTCTTGTTGGTCTGCCTCGGTGGAATCACCCTCTACAGATCGTACGCTGAGAAAGAGTGCCATTCCGCCAAAGAGTCCTTCAAAGGTGAAATTCTGCTCCTATCGATTGCAACAAGCATCGATGCGTTCGTGGTCGGGATCACCTTCGCCATCCTGAAGATCAACCTCGTTCAAGCCATGTCGATGATCGGAGTCATCACTTTCACCCTGTGTCTGCTTGCGCTCTATCTGGGGAAAACAATGGGAACACGCCTTTCCGAGCATGCAGAGCGGCTCGGCGGCGTGCTCCTGATCATCTTGGGATGTAATATCCTATTTACTCATCTCTTCTGACTTCTGATCCTCCGGTTCGCCGCCCTGAACCTTGCGCATGATGAAAAAGGCGATTCCCATCGCAGCGGATCCGAAGACGAAGATCGATCGAAACCCGAAGATGTCGATACAGGCGCCGGTCAACGGCGGACTGATGATCGAGGCGAGCTGGCTGAAGAAATAGTAGAGCCCGGTGTAGATTCCTACCGTCCGGTAGGTGGACATCTGCCAAAGCATCGGGAAGGAGTTCGTCACGATCGAAACCCAGAAGATTCCAAAGAAGAAGAGCAGCGCCCAGAACGTATATTGGCGGAACGCTTTCCCCATGGCGGATGTAAGCGGATCATGGAAGAAGATGAGGAGCAGCAGGACGATCAGCACCCCAAGGGAGAAGCGGATCGTCTTCTTTCGACCGATCCTGTGGGCGACGATTCCCGAGGGGATCGCAAAGATCGCATAAGCGATGCCGACCATTCCCGCTGCGAGCGACGCCGTTCCCGATGAGGTCTCAAGGATCGAGGTGGAGTATAAGCCGACAAACGGCAAGATTCCCTGGTACCCGATGAACCAGAAGAGCAGGCTGAACAAAATGGCCCGGGCGCTCTTGTCCTCTTCGGCGAAGACCGCTTTCAGGCTTGAAAGAATCGGCTCCCGTCTCTCGCTCTCATCGTGGGCGACCGCATTCTTCTCCTTCACGAAGAAGAAGAGGAGGAGGGTCGCGGTGATCACCAAGATTCCGGAGATCGGGAACGCGAGGATATCCTTCGTCGGCCCGCGTCCGGGGAGGCTGATGGGCACATCCATCAGGCGGGCAAGACCGACCGTTCCCACGATCGCGGCGATCCCGCCCATCGTATTGATCACGCCGTTTGCTTCACTTCTCAGATCCGCCGGGATCATATCGGGCATCAGCGCGACGACCGGTCCCCGAACCGCCTGCTTGAAGAGGTTGAGAATGAAGAGCAGGATGATCAGGAACCAGAGGCTGGAAAGGGCGCTGAACGGAATCAGGCCGAATGCCACCGCGCTGACCGGCAGACAGACGACGATGAACGGCATCCTTCGCCCGATCGGGGTGTGCACCCGGTCGCTGAGAGCACTGAAAATCGGAATCAGAAAGATCGCCAGAATGTTGTCGAACGTCATGATCGCTCCGATGAGCGTCTTGGATTCCACGAAGCGGGAAAGAAAGATGGGAACATAGGTATCATAGAGGGGATCCATCAACCCCATCGTGAAAAACCCGAGTCCGATCAAAAACGTCGTGAGGTAATATCCCTTCAAACCCTTCTTTTGTTTGGTCATAGCACCCTCCTCATTGCGCCCATTGTATCATGGATCGGCAAATGTAGGCGACCGGTCACCCCTAGACCAAAGCGATTCTTTCAAGTACACCATAGACATGAATCGAGACGCTTCCATCACATCCCTGTCCGCCTTGGCTTTAAAGCTCACGTTAAGCGAAGAAGAAAAAGGCTTTGACGAAAGCGACGGCACCCTCCTGCCCATAAAAATCCCCTCCTCCTTTTTTAAACTGATCAATCCCGATGACCCCTCCGATCCGATTCGCCGTCAGGTCGTTCCGACCGTCTTCGAGCATACCGAATCCCGAGGAGAAACCCTTGATCCCTTGGCGGAAAAACGGCACGCAGCCACCGCCCGGCTGATCCATCGCTATCCCAATCGGGCGGCGTTCCTCACCACCGACCTTTGTTTTATCCACTGCCGCCACTGCTTCCGCAGGCGCTTCACCGGAACATTCCAAGGTCCTGCAAACGAAGAGGAGATTGAACAAGCGGCTCGCTATGTTGAAAAGCATCCTGAAATCACCGAACTCCTTTTCACCGGAGGGGATCTCTTCACCCTCAATGACGTCCAATTGGAAACGATGATCGGAGCGTTTCGGTCAAGACGACCCGATCTGATTATTCGCCTCTGTTCTCGGGCTCCTGCCGCCAGAGCAGAACGGATCACTCCGGCGTTGATCGCCATGCTCAAAACGTTTGATACCGCCCCGTTCTTTCTGATGACCCAGTTCAACCATGTTCGGGAACTGACGAAGGAGGCGCTCCGGGCGACCGCTCTTTTCATCGACAACGGAATTCCGGCAATGAATCAAACCGTGTTGCTGAAAGGGGTCAATGATGATGCCGATACCCTCAAGGAGCTCTGCAATACCATTTTAGCGAACCGGATCAAACCCTATTACCTCTTTCAAGGAGATCTGGTCAGCGGAACCGCTCATCTGAGGGTTTCGATCGAAGATGGAATGAAGTTGGAGGCGGAGCTTCGAAAACGCCTTTCCGGCTTGGCGATGCCGCTCTACGCACTCGATCTTCCCGAAGGCGGTGGAAAAGTTCCGCTGGTAAACTCCTACGTTGAGGAAAAGAAAGATGGAGCCCTGATTTTCAGGACTCCATATGGCGGACATCGTTCCTATCCGGCGGATTAGCCGATCTTTTTCAATATCTCGTCAAGCGCTTCATTCCGTTTCTCCTGCCGAAGCGTCTCATATTCGGCGGGGGTCATCTCATAGGGAACGGTTGTCGGCTTGGTCGTAACGCTTGGCGAGACGGGCACCCGGGGAGCGGGGGGCGCCTGCTTCTCCTCGACGACCACCGAAGGTGCAGCCTCTTCTTCCACTACCTCTTGGAGGATGACCGTCCGCTGGACCGCCGGGGACGGACTTGGCGGGACGACCACCGGAGGAGCAGCCTCTTCTTCCACTGCCTCTTGGAGGATGACCGTCCGCTGGGTCGCCGGCAACGGGCTTGACGGGACGGGCGCCGAAGATGCCATGGCAAAGCGATCTTTCAGCCCTTGGTAGATATCCTCAAGCAGTTCAGGACGATAGTGAAGGTAGTAGGAGATCAGCTCCTCGTCACTCATCGTATCAATGATCGCTTTTCGAGCCCATGTTGCGTATGCTTCCCGGTTGCTCTCAATCTCGTTGGTAAGGATCCCCATGATCTGATTCGCATCCAGCTCGACGCCCACTTCGATCAATGCATCGCGGTAGTTCAGATAGAGGTTGACAAGCTCTTCCCCGCTGATCGTATCAAGGAGGGCATTTCGGACATACGTTGCATAAAACTTCTTGTTGTTCTCGATCTCTTCGCCAAGGGCCAAGAGGACGGCATCAATATCAACCCGGTTTTCTTCATACACCTGATCGAACTCGGGATCACCGATCATCGTTTCAAGCAAGGCGTCTCGGACATAGGCAGCATAAAGCGGTTTATTGGTTTCAATCTCGGCATACAGATCATCCAAGATTTGCTCCCGGTCAAGAGCGGCTCGAGCTGCAGGCAGCTCTTCCACCAAGTCCGCCACCAATGCCGGCCGATATTGCATATAGTAAGCGATGAGGTCATCATCGCTGATCGTCTCCAGAATCGCATCCCGAGCCTCGACGGCGTAGGCGTCCTTATTGCTTTCAATCTCCTCGCCGAGAAGGGTAAAGAGATCCTCGGCAAGATCATCACGGTAGGTGGCATACAGCGGCAGGATATCCGCCTCGGTTAGGACGCCGGGCAGCGCCTTCCGGTCCTGAGCAAGGTAGTACTCGCGGTTGGCCTCCATCTGCTCAATGATATCGGCATAATCGGCGATTTCGACTTTCGCTTCATCCTTGATTCCCTGGTAAAGATCCCCAAGGAGAAGCGGACGGTAGCGGTTATAGTAAGAGAAGAGATCATCCTCACTGATCGTATCGAGGATCGCGTCACGGGCGTAGGTTGCATAAAATTCCTTGTTGTTCTCAATCTCCCGGGTCAGCTCGCTGAGCACCTGCTCGCCGGTAATCGGTTCAGCGGCAATCACGGTCATGGGAGCCGGCAAGCTCGCCGCCAAGTCTGCAAGAAGCATGGGGCGATGACTCTCATAGAGAGCGATCATATGATCATCGTCAATCGTGGAAAGAATCGCATCGCGAGCGTATGAAGCATAGAAGTCAAGATTGTTTTCTATCTCCCAAGCGAGATTCTTAAACAGAAGCTCTTCGTCAACCTCGCCGGTCATCACGACGGTTGTTCGCGGTTGCTCAGAGCGAACCTGGTTCAAGAGTTCATCCCGAAAGACGCTGAATGCCGGGCGCAGATCATCGGCGGTGATCGAATCGATGATCGCCCGACGATCGACCTGCTTCTCCTCCAAACGTCCAAGCGAGGTGGTGAGCTCATTCTTCAAGGAGGTGATCTGCTGATCGACATAGGTTCGATTCGCCTGACTGTCAATCGACTGAAGCAATTCACGGCGAAGATTTTCAACGGCTTGGTCAACATATGCCTGCTGCTCAAGCGAGAGGGCTTTCGACTGAGTCAATTCATCCTGCAGAAGCGGAAGCAATTCGTCAATTAACGGTTGATAGTCAGGAGGCAGTGGAACTACTTCGGCGCGCTGAGGAGGAGTTACTTCCAAGAGTGGCTGCCTTTGCCGAGCTTTTGCTTCCTCAATGATGGCAAGAGGAGCGGAGGGACGAGTATACCAGATTCCTATGCCCACGGCGATTGCCACAACGGAGGTTGCTACCAGTAACATAATTGCTATTGACTTCTTCATCTCTAATCCTCATTTAGTTCCTGCTACAACGCTTAACCCCAATTCTACCACAACACCTTTGTACTTGTCGATGAATTATCTCCATACTTCCCCAATTCCAGAGTCGGTGATGGATTGCTTTTGGGTCGAGTAATTGATAGCTGATGTCGCGTTGACTGGCCTCCCGCTTCAGGAATTGTCTCCATGAAAGACCGTCGCGGGCTTTACACCGCCGAAAGCGGAGGCACCGCGGAGCAGTGATGAACAAAATATGGGAACACAACCGATCGAGGCCCATTCGGTTCAGCAACGCTGCATTCAAAACGATGACTTCCGCCGTTTCTTCAGCGAGAATCCGTTCAATCCGAGCAACCATCCACGGATGACTGATCCCTTCCAGCGCTTTGAGCTTTGAAGGATCGGAAAAAACGATCGCTCCGAGCGCTTTCCGATCGATCTCTCCCCGATCTGCGACGGAGTCGCCGAACTCGGCAATGATTCGATCCTTATTGGCCTCGAGAGCCTGATGCCCGAGGCGATCGACGTCAATCAAACGGGCGCCCAGCTCTTCAAATGCCTTGGCGTATTGATTCTTTCCGGCGCACGCTTTGCCGGTGATCCCTATGACGACCGGCTTCACAGCTCACCCCAGTTCGATCCGACACTGATCGAGACGTTCAAGGGTATGCTCAACGTTACCGCCCCTTCCATCGCTTCCTTGACCAGGGCTTTCATCTCTTCGACCTCATCAAGCGGGACTTCGAAGACCAGTTCGTCGTGGATCTGGAGAATCAGCGCACTTAAGAGCCTGCGCTCCCTCATCATCCGGTCGACCCGGATCATCGCTTGTTTCATGATATCGGCGGCGCTGCCCTGAATGATCGTGTTGACCGCGATCCGCTCCGCCCGGGCCCGCTCCACGGCGTTTCGGCTGTTGATCTCCCCGACCGGTCGACGGCGCCCCAACAGGGTGTGGACGACTTCCTCCTTCCGGGCCCGGGTCTTCGTCTCTTCGACGAAGTCCCTGACCGCCGGGTAGCGTTCAAAATACTGCTCGATGAACCGCTTCGCCTCCTGGTGGGCGATCTTCAGATCCTGGGCGAGCGCGTGGGTTCCCATCCCATACATTACCCCGAAGTTGATCGTCTTGGCGATCGCCCGCATCTCGCTTGTTACCTCCGTCATCGGTGTATCGAAGATCAGGCTCGCGGTGAAGCGGTGAACGTCCATTCCCCCTAAGAACGCCTCCTTCAGTCCTGGATCATCCGCCATATGGGCAAGGACGACGAGTTCGATTTGCGAATAGTCCGCGCTGAGGAAGACGCAACCGGTTCGAGGAACGAACGCCGATCGGATCCGCCTCCCCTCCTCGGTTCGAACGGGAATGTTCTGCAGGTTGGGGTCGCGGCAGCTGAGGCGGCCGGTCTCCGTACCCGTCTGTTGAAACGTTGGATGAATCCGTCCGGTTCTCCGGTTGATCTGCTTGGGCAACGCCTCGACATAGGTCGAGGCGAGTTTGTTCAGCTCACGGTACTCCAATACCAGCGCCACAAGGGGATATTGACCGCTCAGCGGCTCGAGGACATCACTGGCGGTCGAGTATCCGGTCCGGGTTTTCGCACCGGTCGGAATGCCCTGTTCGACGAAGAGGATCTCCTGCAGCTGCTTCGGAGAGTTCAGATTGAATTCTTTTCCGGCGAGCTCGAAGATTTGTTCTTTGATCCGGTCGATCCGCCCGGCGAATTCCTCTTCAAGGGGATCGATGACCCCTTCGTCAAGGAAGATCCCCTCCAGCTCCATGTGGGCGATGATCCTCAGAATCGGAAGCTCAAGGGTGCGGAGGAGATCAAGGAGATCAGCCTCTTTTAGAAGCTCTTCAAAGCTCTGCCACAGCCGGAGGGTGATGTCGGCATCCTCGGCTGCGTAGAAGAGCGCCTTCTCATAATCGATCTCCGCAAGGGTCTTGTCTTTGGGTACGATGTCGGTATAGCGAAGAGTTTCAACGCCCAGATAGCGGAGCGCCAAAAAATCCATATTCAGCGTCGAGGCCGCATCCAGCAGCCAAGCGGCGATCATCGTATCTGCATGGATGTGCCTGATCGTAATATTCCACCGTACCTTGAGGACCTTGTAATCGAACTTGATGTTCTGTCCGACGACCTTCAACCTTCCCTCTTCAAGGTACGTTCGAAGAAGGCTTTTCACACCACCTTCGTCAACGAGCGTTTTGCCTTGATGAACAAGGGGAACATAATACGCCGTATACGCTTCCCAAGCGAACGAGAAGCCGATGATCGTCGCATCCAGTTCGACGACCGTGTCGGTTTCAAGATCGAAGGCGATGATTCCCCCGCTTTTGACAGCGCTCTCAAAGAGGCTCTTCAGCTCGCCAAGATCCGTTACCCCCCGATACGTTCGTCGATCTTTCTTCGGCTTTTCAAGCGGCTTTAAGGCTTTTTCACCGCTGAGGCGTTCCAGTTCCCCAACAATCGTTCGCATGCCGAGCTCTTGAAACAGGGGAATTGAATTCGCCCAATCGATCCGATCGACTCGATAGTCCTCCCAATCGATTCCTTCCTCTTGATAAAGCGTGGAATCGAGGATTACCAACCTTCTACTGAGGAGAGCGGCTTCTTTGTTCTCTTCGAGCCGCTTCCTCATCGTCGGAGTCTGTTTTTCGAGCGCCTCATACACTCCTTCAAGGGTCGTGTACTCCTCAAGAAGCTTCGCCGCACCCTTCGGCCCGATTCCCCTTACCCCGGGGATGTTGTCCGAGCTGTCCCCGATTAAGGCGAGGTAGTCGATGATCTGTTCAACGGAGACCCCGAACTCCTCCTTGACCTCGGTTTTTCCCATCGGTCGATAGAACGACTCCCCTTTTCGGGCGGGTCTGAGGGCTGAGACATCATCGGTAATCAGTTGAAGCAGGTCTTTATCACCGGTGAACATCACCGTATGGATTCCATCCTTTGTCGCTTCGTGAGCAAGCGAGGCGATAATGTCATCCGCCTCCCAGCCGGCATGTTCGAGGACGGGGATGCCGAGAGCTTTGAGAATCGCCTCGATATGGGGCACCTGAGAGTGAAGATCTTCCGGGGCGGCATCACGATTCGCTTTGTACGCTTCATAGAGTTCATGACGAAACGTCGGTCCGGCGCTGTCCATCGCAACGGAGATGTAATCGATCTCCTCCTCCCGAATCAGCTTCAGGAGGGTTGTAAAAAACCCGTAGACGGCGCTGATGTTCTCCCCATTTGAAGAGAGCATCCTCCCAAGACCGTAATAGGAGCGATAGATCAACCCATATCCGTCAATGATAAAGCTCTTTTTCTTTTTCATTTTCCCCTCCAATGGGGATGACCAACCCATCATAGGCGACATGCACCGAAGGGGGAAGCTCCTCCTCCAACTTCTGATGGGCAAAGCCGTGACTGAGGTGCGTAAGATAGGCGTGCTTCGGTCCCACATGACTGATCAACCCCAACGCCTCAAAGAGGCTGAAATGGGATGGGTGGGGAAAGCGCCTCAACGCATCCACGACGAGCGTATCAAGACCCCGCAAATATTCTACACTCTTTTGGGGAACTTCACTACAGTCGGTTACATACCCGAGCGAACCGATTCGATAGGCAAAAATCTCATCACCGCCGTGAAGAATCGGAAGTGCCGTTACGTTCATCGTTCCCACCGTAACGGTTTCATACGGCTGTATGACGGTCAGCAACAGATGGGGCCGTCCTCCGGCAACGACATCCGCGTCAAGCGCATAGGGAAAACGAACACGAATCGTTTCCACCACGGCCCTGCTCGCATAGACCCGCAGCGGACCATGTCTGCTGAAGGACCGCAAATCATCGATTCCGTTGATATGATCGGCATGGTCATGGGTGTAAAAGACCGCATCCAGATGAGTAATCTTGTGTTTCAGCGCTTGAAGTCGAAACTCCGGTCCGGTATCGATGACCAGCGCATGCCCGCCATCCTCAAGCAGCACGCTCGAGCGCAGCCGCGTATCCCGCTCGTCGCTCGAGGTGCATACCGAACATGTACACCCAATGACCGGGATCCCATGACTGGTTCCGGTCCCTAAAAAAGTCAACGAGCAAGCGGTCATCGAAACGGCAGCCAAGAGGTGGCTTGATCGAACAATTGACGCAGCCGTGATGGACTTTCCTGATCGACGATCTCCGTCGGTTTCTTAAAAGCAACTCCCAAATAAGGATTACTGATATTCGGAAAGAAAAAATAGAGGATGAAGAATGAAATCACCGCGACACCCAAAGAGGAAAGCAGGGAAGAGAAAAAACCTTTTCTGGCCATGTGGAACTCCTTGAACCACTATACCACACTTACGAGTCCTGTTACACCGAAACAGGCCCGTTTTCACGGGCCTGAGCAAGGAGATGCGAACACTCTGTTAGAAGAAGGAGAAGAGGACGGAGACGCCCATATACCCATTGTCGAATGGAGCGTTGAAGATGTTCTCAAACTTTTCCCACTCTTCAAAGGTATAGTTCGTATCCAGCGTGTAGTTCAATCCGAGAAGAATCTTTCCAAGCTTCAGATCGGCGGTGAGGCGGTATGCCAGAGGGCTCTTCATGAACGCTTCGCCGGCATTCTCAAGATCGACCTGGTTGCCGTTGGAGTCTTTTACCCACATCGACCCGTCGGATTCGATGTTGACGGTGAAGCGCGGCCCGACACCGGCTCCGATCCGCAGCAGACCGAACAGATCGAAGGAGAGACCGGCGGTGGTCAACATGGAAATGTTTGTCGCACCATCTTCAGAACCGAACATCGCGACCGCATCGATCTCCGCAAGCAGAAGCTTGATTCTGAGATCCGCTCCAAAGCGATAGTTGTCGATGTTGGAGAATCCGTCATAGTCCCCCGCTTCCATTGCTTTGGAAATCTGTCCGAACGTATCGCTGTAGAGCCCCGTCACACCGAGACTCAGTCCGAATGGCGATGCGCTCACCGCCGCCGGAACGAGAACCGCCAACACAATCAAAAGAATCCATACTTTTTTCATTCTGTCACCTCTTTCTGCTACACACTGTCTGTTTATAAGCTTCGTGTGTAAAATTTAACTCATCTTCAAAAGGACAGCAAGAGAAAAACATCCGCTATTCGGAACAAACATTTCCCACCACCTGCCTTTTGCCATTACCGATTCAATCGTCTGATTCGATTCGATCAGATACCGGGCCCTCAGTCCCAACGGTCCGAAGTCGGTCCCGATTCCCATCTGCAGATGGATCGGACTCTGAAGCACCGCATCAAGGAACGGAATCTCCTCGACCGCCACCTTCTTTCCGCCGTACAACGCATAGTAGGCGTTCTCAACCCCGGGGTTTTGAGGAACGTATGTTACACCCACCCCCGCAGCGAGCTCCATCACCATCCACGAACCGACTACCGGAAGATTCACCCCCGCAAGGGCGATCGCCTTGAGCGCCTGCGTGTCTTCTTCGCTTTTCGTAAGCATCACCGTCGCTTGGGTCTGGAGAAAAAAAAGACGCCCGTTCAGCTCTCCGCTGAGAATCCAGTTTTGGGAATCTCCCATTCCGGAAGAAAAATCCTCCTTTTCCGGGGGACAGTACGTCGCACCAAAGCCAAGGCTGAGGTTGAACGCACTTCGCGCGGTCAACGGCAGAGACAAAAAAAGCAGAAGGGTCAAGATGACCGCCACGTGTTTACGCATGACTGATTGTTGCTCCGTACCTATATAACAACGATATGGGTAAAAGGGTACAAATTAACCCATCAATCCTGCAATTTCTTCAATCCAAACCTGTTTTTGGGCATCGCTGGGGGCCCGAAACCCTGTTCGAGGGGACAGAGAGACCGATCCGACCGCCGGTCCGTCGGGTGAAGCGGAGCGCTTGAATTGATTGGCGATAAAACGGGTGAAGAACACGGCGAGCCAATGTCGTATATCCGATGAGGTGTACGATCCCTCGAATGCTTTGACCGCATATCGGTAGATCTTCTCAGGGCCGAACCCCCAGCGCAGGGTGTAGTAAAGGAAGAAATCATGGAGCTCATACGGCCCGATGACCGCTTCCGTTTTCTGGCTGATCGCCCCGTCCCCGGACGGGGGAAGAAGCTCGGGACTGACCGGAGTGGCAAGGATGTCCAGCAAAACAGCCTGAAGATCTTCATCGGCTTCGTTCGCTTCATGGGCAAGAATGGGCCTGAGCAGGGTCTTCGGCACCGAGTTGTTGATCGCATACATCGACATATGATCGCCGTTGTACGTCGTCCATCCGAGGGCTAGCTCGGAAAGATCTCCGGTGCCGATGACCAGGGCCCCGTGCTTGTTGGCCAGATCCATCAAAACCTGTGTTCGCTCCCGCGCCTGGGCGTTTTCATAGGTGATGTCCAACACCGTCGGATCATGATCGATATCCTTGAAGTGCTGCGCCACTGCTTTTTCTATCGGGATCGTGAAGAACGTGACTGAGAGCGCTTCCGCCAAAGCTTGGGCATTCGATTTCGTCCGGTTTGTTGTTCCGAACCCCGGCATCGAGACCGCAATGATGCCCCCGCGGTCAAGGCTCATCACATCAAACGTGCGGATGACGGCAAGCAGGGCTGCCGTTGAATCAAGTCCCCCGGAGAGACCGAGAATCACCCGTTTGATGCCGATATGTTCAAGACGTTTCTTCAGGCCGAGGGCTTGGAGGGTGAGCACTTCTTCGCAGCGCTCCTTAAGCCGCACCGGATCATGGGGAACGAACGGCGCCGGGTCGATATGGCGAATCAAGGAGGATGGAGCATGAACCAGATCACAGGGAATTTCAAGGCAGCCCTCTTCGTAGAGGGGGTACCTCTTTTCAAGCCGGCGCTGATGGACAAGCACCTGAAGATCGATCTGTCCGATTACGAGCTTTCCGCTCATTCCGCCGCTCTCACTGAGGATTTTTCCCCGTTCGACGATCAATGCATCGGCAAGATAGACGGAATCGGTCGTCGACTCCCCTTCTCCGCTGTTCGCCTGAACGAGAGCACAGGCGTTGGAAATCGTAAAGCCCTGAGCGAGAAGCCGGCGTTTGGTGGAACGACCGATCAGCTCCGCTTCACTGATCGGGGAAGCGACCACCGTAGCTCCGCTCGGTGTCGTAAAATCATCGATTGCAAGAACGAAATGAGGAATTGCCGATGGGGCGATGCGAATCCCGTTGCCGAAGTAGGTGTACGCATCAAACAGCTCGACGGAGAGCGGCTCGCCCTCATATGAAGCGAAGACGCCGCCGGCGGGTTTGGGTACTATCGCAAGGATTTGCCCGTCATAGGCGACGATCGAAGCGTTATAGAGATTTGATCCGAAGGCGACGGGCGCTCCGAAGACGACGATCAGCTCACGAGAAGATGTAGAACCAACGATTTCTCGTACCGCATCATCGCTCGCTTTGAGGAGGGTTTGGGAGTAGAAGAGATCCCCGCACGTCGACCCGGTGGTGCAAAGTTCGGGTAGTACGAGAAGGCAAACACCCTGTTTTGCCGCTTCTTCAATTCCGGCGACGATCTCTTTGCCGTTGAACGAAGGATCTGCAACCCTGAGCCCGGGCGAAAGCGCCGCAACCGTAATCAATCCGTCAATCATCGTCGACCTCCTCTCCACACCCTCAGTGTACCGCCCAAGAATAGTGGTGGGCAAGAGGCGGTTGTGTGGTATTCTAATGCCATGGCAGTGATCGCAATCAATGACGTTTCCAAGCACTTCGGAAAAACCAAAGCCCTTGACGGGGTGACCCTGGCGATCGAAGAAAACACGATTCACGGATTTCTCGGTCCCAACGGGGCGGGTAAGACCACGATGATCCGAATCCTCCTTGGAATCATCCGCCCCACTCGGGGCGAGGCATCGATCTTCGGCCTCGATGCGTACCGGGATCGAATCCCGATCCACAGCCGGCTTGCCTATGTGCCCGGGGAGGTCAATCTCTGGCCGAATTTCACCGGTGGGGAGGTGATCGACCTCCTCATCGGCAGGGAACGCCTCGACCGCAAACGGATCGATCACTATCTCGACCTCTTTGAGCTCGACCCTTCGAAGAAGTGCAAGACCTACTCAAAGGGAAATCGCCAGAAAGTCGCCTTGGTGGCGGCGTTCGCCTCCCCTGCGGAGGTGTTCATCTTGGACGAGCCGACCAGCGGCTTGGATCCTCTGATGGAGCAGCGCTTCCAGCAGGTAATAAAAGCCAAGCACGGTGAGGGAAAGACGATCTTCCTTTCTTCGCACATCCTCAGCGAAGTGCAGAAGATCGCGACCGCGGTCTCCATCATCAAGCAGGGCCGAATCGAAGAGACCCTCCTCATCGATGAGCATACGGATCTTGAGCGGTTCTTCCATGAGAGCAACGGGCTATGAACCGATACCTTCACTTCATCGCCCGGCGGGAACGGGTCACGACCCCCCTCTGGATCCTCTCGATCGTTTCCTCACTTCTCTTTTTCACCGCCCTCTACCCGACCCTGATCCCGACGAATGAAGAGGCTTTGGCCCTCGCCCGGACGATGCAGAATCCCGCGATGGTGGCGATGATGGGACCGGTCTACGGACTCGATGCGATCAGCCAGGCGATCGTGATGAGCCAGGAGACCCTCCTGTGGTATCTGATCGCCATCTCGGTGATGAACATCTTCCTCGTCACTCGCCATACCCGGACCGACGAGGAGCTTGGACGGGTAGAGTTGCTACTGGCCCAACCCATCAAACCAAAAACCCCGACAATCGCTCCGATCCTCTTCGCCCTCATCGTCAACACCGTCATCGGCATCCTCAGCATTATCGGACTGCTAATCGTCGATCTTGAAGGGACCACGTTCAGTGGCGCATTCACCTTCGGCGTGGCGATCGGGAATACGGGATTCTTCTTCGCCGCCCTCACGCTGCTGCTTGCGCAACTGTTTGCCACCTCGACCGGCGTCCTCACCGCAAGCCTGTCCTTTCTGGGAGTTTCCTATATCATCAGAGCCTTCGGCGATCTTCAGGAAAGCCCCCTCACCCTGTTCTCGCCCTTCGGTCTTGCGCTGAAGGTCCGGGCGTTCTACTTAAACGATCTTTGGCCGATTCCGATCCTTCTTCTTCAAGCCTTGGTTCTGATCGCTCTCGCCCTTCTCTTCAACCACGTTCGCGACCATGGCGCAGGGATCATTCCCCAGCGAGCAAGTCGAATCCACGCCCCGAAATCGCTCCTTACCCCTCTGGGGTTCGCCTGGCGGTTGGGCCGGAGTGTCACGATCGCTTGGGGAAGCGCCCTCTTCATCCTCGGTCTCTCCTACGGAAGCGTCATCGGAGAACTGGAGACGTTCGTCCAATCCAACGAGCTGATGAGGACGATCATCCTCCAAGGCGGTCCCGACACCCTGACGGATGGCTATGTAGCCCTGATCTTCGCACTCATGAGCATGGTGGCCGGCATTCCGGTGATGCTCTCCGCCCTGCGGATTCGAAAGGAAGAGCTTCGGGGCCGAAGCGAACTGATCTTTGCCCGGCCAATCGATCGAATCGGAGTCTATCTTCCCTTCCTGTTCATCGCCTTCATCGAGGGCATCCTCATGACGCTTCTCCTGGCCCTCGGTCTCGTCCTTGGTTCAAACAACGCCCTCGCCCTTGGAGAGATGGTCTGCCATGGACTGACCTACCTTCCGGCGATCTGGCTCCTGGGTGGAATCGCGACCTTCCTCGTCGGGATGCTACCTTCGCTGACGTCCACAGTTTGGATTCTCTTCGCCTCCTTCTTCACCATCTCCTACGTCAAGCAGATCACCCCGATTCCCTTCTGGCTTTCCGCTCTCAACCCCTTCGAGCTCATCCCCCGCGTCCCCATCGAGCCCTTCAAGGCCAAGCCGCTGATCGTCCTCACGATCATATCGGCCTTCTTGGTTGCAGGAGGGCTCTACCGGTTCGAGAAACGGGATCTTTCGTAGACTCAGAAGAAGAACTGGAAAGAGACGTAGGCGGCATAGATGCAGAGGAGCATGATCCCCTGCCATCGGTACAGCCGCTTCTTCAGCAGCGCCGGAAGCGTCATCAGAACCATAACCGCAAACATCACCGGAAGATCGACCAGAAGCGATGCGTTGTGACCTGCGATCATCTTTTCGGTCGGAATGCCGAAAGGCCTGATTGTGACCGCCAGGCCGCTTACGAGCACGAGGTTGAAGAGGTTCGCTCCGACGATATTTCCAAGCGAGAGGCTTCCATGGCCTTTGGCAAGCGACGTTATCGCCGTCACGAGTTCCGGTAAAGAGGTTCCCAGCGCCACGAAGGTCAGGGCGATCACCGATTCAGGAACTCCAAGTCCCTCGGCGATGATCTTTCCGTTCTTGACCAGGAGGTCAGCTCCCACCGCGATCACCGCCGCGCCGAGGATGAGCAACAGAAGATCCTTGCCGAGAGAACTCTCTTTCGCTTCCTTTTCATCATCCTCCTCTACATCAAGGACCAGTTCCCCGCTGAATGCTTTCTTTGTGTTAATCATCATGTACACGACGAACACGGAAAGAAGAATCGATCCGACCACTCTTGTAAACTGACCGGTCGTATAGGCGACCGCCGAATAGAGTGCCGCAGCGCCAAAGAAGAAGAACACCGGAATCCTGAAGGTCCCCGTATCCACGGTATCCGCCGGTTTCACCGCGATCGTGATCGCGGCGATCAGGGCAGTGTTGCAGATCACCGATCCGATCGCATTTCCGTACGCCGTCTGGCTCTGGCCAAGCCCTGCAGCAATTGATGAGACGAGAACTTCCGGAATCGTCGTTCCGATCGACACGACCGTGGCCCCGATCAGGATCTCGGGGATATGATATCTGTGGGCGATTCCCACCGCCCCATCCACGAACCAGTCTCCCCCCTTGATCAGGAGGACGAGACCCACGATGAACAATACTACGGGAACCAGCATGGCATCTCCTAAATCTTAGAATGTAACCCCTAAAACAGTTTCGGCAAGAGTTATGCAGAGTTTCATCACGGGAACCTCAACCCCTACCGTATCTGCGATCTTGGTAGTCGGAACCAGCAAGTTTGGAATATCCTCCATTACATATCTGCTGTCAAGTCCAAAGCGACCGACTTTTGTGTAAGGACCGTTTTCATTACTTACGTATTCGAAAAGATTTGCAGCATTCGAATCACCATAATACTTCTTAAGCTGATCGAGTGCGGAAGTCAGTTTTACTTGGAGCTTTTCTCCGATTGCCATTCTTTCCGCATCAATTTTATCAAGAAGCTTTCCAACGGTAGGAGTCACTCCATCAATGTAATGTCTGAATGAAGCGTCTCTTTCAATTGCTCCGATGTTAAGAAGCACCGGAAGTGGATGTATTGTCATATTTATGTTATCCAAACTGGTTTCCAGAAAATTTCTTGCAACCGAGAAGATATCAAAAACTTCATTAAGTTCAGAAATAAAAGAATCTGTTCTGCTTTCAGGGGATACTGCAACTCTCAACTCACTCTTATGGCTTTGAGAAATGATTGTATTCGAATCTTTTTGAGCACAAACAAATGGATATGATACTGCTTCAGCCACAGTAACGTCATTTGCCAACCCTTTTTCCTCTAATTGTTCCATAAAACTGATCGCCCCAAAACTTGCGGGAAAGAAAATGACCGTATCATGTTCCCTCACGTTTTTCAAAACGACCGGGAAAACCTGCGAAAACTTCGATGGGGGAACCGCAATCACGACAGTCTCGGAAGGGTTCATTTCCTCTAAAGAGAAAAGCACGTCATTGAGTTCGACTCGAGTATTCCAGATTCCCTGGACATGAAGGGTTTTCGTTTCTTTCAGAAGCCGGTTCTTTGCAAGATCTACATAACAGACCCTTTCTCCTCTTTCCGCATACTGTGCTGCCAAAGAAAGAGAAAGAGGTTCCGATCCGATTATGGTAACGAGTTTATCATCCATTCTTCTATGAACTGTCTCACTGAAGATTCATAAGCCACTCAAGAGTAACCTCATTCCCGCCCTTGAAAACCTTTCTCACATTGGAAAGATTACGAAGATCCTCCAGAGGATTTCCATCGACAAGCACCAAGTCCGCGATATAGCCTTCTCTTACATATCCGAGCTTGTCCTCCAGATGAAGAATCTTTGCAGCATTGCATGTCGCCGTATCAAGACACTCCTTGCGAGTAAAGCCGCATTCCTCAAAGATCAGCAGCTCGTTGAGAACGGATCCCAAGGTATCGCTTCCCGCTCCGATCAGAATTCCGCGGGCCTTTGCTTTCTTGATGCTCTCGCGCTGAGGGTTCACGACAAGCCCTCTTATCGTGGCTGCAAGTTCTGCGCTTCCCTGCGTAGCTTCTTTATTTGCAACAGCGGTGATTCCGCTTGCCGTAGGCACATAGTAGACATCCCTTCTTTTCATGATATCAAGGGCTTCTTCGTTAAGCATCGTTCCATGCTCAATTCCATCGACTCCGGCATGAAGGGCTGCAAGAACGGGCTCGATTCCCATGGCATGAACCGTTACTTCTTTTTTGTGGGTATGCGCCGCAAAAACCGCTGCGGCGATCTCTTCCTCGCTGAGCTCCGCCCAGTTCGGATGCTCACGCTCGGGCATTCCGCCGATTCCACCGCTTGACATAACTTTGATGAAATCGGCACCCAGTCTGATTTCATTTCTTGTCGCCTTCATCACTTCATCCGGACCGTCAACCTCCACAGCGCCTTTGTATCTATGAGTTTCATGTCCGCCTGTCGCGGCAATACCCATGCCGCAAACGATCAGTCTGGGACCTCTGATGATTCCATTGTTGATTGCTTCTTTAAGATGATTCGCCGTTCTTCCAACGGAGCAAAGATCACGCATTGTCGTGATGCCTTGATTGATCAGCTCATACCAGGCATTGCGTACCGCATAGAGCATTCTTTCCCCATCTGGAAGCAATTCAATTGCCGGTGCACCCATTCTGAACGTTCCGGTTCCTCTGGAAACGTTTCTTCTGTTGATATGAACATGAAGGTTCATCAAGCCGGGAATAAGAAACGCTCCATCGGCATCGATTATTCTCCCTTCTTCTCTTTTACCATCTGCAATCTTCTCAATCTTATCACCGGAAATGATTACATGTTTCCCTTTGATGAGATTTGAATCGTCTCCGATAAGGATACTGTTTTTTATTGTTATCTTTTCACAATTCATTTTTTTGTTACCGTATTTAAGTTATAAATTGCTTCTTCAGAAATGGACATCGATCTATTGACTATCCCACAGGCCTTTTCAACGTCTTTTTCCTCAATGGCCTCGATAAGAGCTTTATGATTGGAGTACGTAGTCATCTGGACATCATAAAGCTTCTTAACCTTCCCTTCATATCTGTGATACATGGTGCTGATCATGTCATAAACGGTTATCATGACCGTATTTGCCGACATTGAAGCCAACGTGGTATGGAACTCGATATCAAAATCCCAATATTCTTGCTCGGAAAGATTCGGCCTCTTCATCTTTTCGTTGACTCTTCGAAGTTCAGCGATATCTTCCGGACTGGCTTTGATGACCGCGAGTCTGACCAGATTGCATTCCACCAGTCTTCTTGCTTCAAAGAGATCTCTCGTCTCCCAGTCATTCAACAGCATGGGTACAAAAGCGGATCTTACGGCAAGATCGGAAGATTCGGCGACGGAACATGTATACGTTCCCCTTACGATCAGTCCAAGTCCCATCAATCTGTTTAAAGCTTCCCTTACCGATGGCCTTGAAACACCAAGCTGTTCACTCAGTTCCAGTTCACTGGGAAGCTTATCGCCGGCTTTCAATTTACCCGAACGTATCTGATTGTAAAGTATCTCCGCAACTTTATCTGACAGTCTTGATTTTGTAACTTTTGGTAGATTCATCAACACCTTCCCCTGCCAACAATCAGTCGTGAACTTTTTCTTTAAAAATCTGGAAAATGACAAGAAGTGCCAGCCCACCAACCAGAGCAACGATGCTTATCGGATGATGTACGATCTTTTCAAATCCCATGACGGCAGCCTGCCTGAAATACGTTTCTATGGATTTCCCAAGAATAAGTCCCAAAACGAATGGCGTGATCGGTATATCTTTTTCTTTTGCCAAAAAACCCAAAGCTCCGAATACCATCATGACCCAAAGGTCAAATGTCGCATATCTGATTACAAGCGTTCCAAGGACACAAAGGAATAGGATGATCGGAGCGAGCCACTTATATGGCAAATAGGCGATCTTCACCCAGAACCTTATCAAAGGAATATTCATTATCAGCATGATGATATTCCCGATGAAGAACCCTGCGATTACGGCACCTGTAAGATCAATGTTCACGGTAAACATGAGTGGTCCCGGAACTACACCTTGGATGATCAAGGCTGCAAGAACGATTGCAAGAACCGGTCCGGTAGGAATACCGAGAGCAAGAAGCGGAATGAATCCGGCCATGGCAGCGGAATTGTTTGCAGCCTCTGCACATGCACAACCTTCAATGGCGCCATGTCCAATCTTATCTTTTTCCACACTCAATTTCTGGTTGAGTGAATAAGCAATGAAGGTACATGAAGAAGGAGTCAGTCCCGGAAGAATTCCAAGCGAAGATCCTATGGCAGCCCCTCGGGCGGCTGCCCCTGCGCTTAATTTCAATTCACGCTTTGTCGGCCAGACGCGTGCGTACTTGCTTTCTCCTTCACTTACCGTTGTTACATTCTCTTTAATACCGGAAAGAACCTCAGTAATTCCAAAAAGACCTACAACGATCGGAATACTGTCAAAACCCTGCAGTAATCTGAAAGAACCGAATGTAAGCCTGAAAGCGCTGGTCTGTGAATCGCAACCTACCATGGAAAGAAGTATTCCGAAAAAAGCCATAAACAGACTCTTTGTAACGGACTTTCCGGAAAGGCCGGAAGCACAGGCAAGGCTGAAGAACATCAATCCAAAGTACTCAAAAGGCCCGAATGACAGCGCAAATCTCCCCAATGCGGGGGCAAAGAATGCCAAAAGCACCAACGCTACCATACAGCCAAAGAAAGAACTCAATGCACAAATAAGAAGTGTGGAACCGGCCCTTCCCTGTTTTGCCAACGGATATCCATCCATGGCAGTCGGTACGGATGCCACTTCACCCGGAATATTTAAAAGAACGGAAGTGATTGATCCCCCGTACATCGCACCGTAATAAACGGCACCGAGACAAAGCAGGATGCTGAGAGGCGGCAGCTTAAGCATGAATGGAAACAAAAGCGACACGGATGCCGTTGGCCCAAGTCCCGGAAGAACTCCGACAAGGTTTCCAAGAAAGCAACCGAGAAGTGAAATTAATATATTTTGAACTGTAAAAACCTGCTGAAAACCATTTAATATCCAATCCATGCTACCTCCTAAAAACCAAGAAATCCCCTTGGGAGGGAGATACCCATAGCCGGGGCTCCCCAAAGAAGAAGAGCTAAAATAACCACGACGGTAAGAACAACTCGTAAAACGGGGTTCTTCAAAAGCATCAGATTGGCAGCAAGGTATATCACTGTAGCCAATGCAAATCCGGTATACCTGATAATGAAGATGTACACGAGAACCATGGCAAAGCTGATGATCATATCCTTGATGTAGCCTTTTTCTTCATCACTCTTTTCTTCATTCTCTCTGGTCGCGACAGTATCATTTAGCTTTTTTAGATCGCTTCTAATCTGAAAAACACTTTTAACCGTTTCAATAAAACAAATGGCGAGTATGATAAGACCAAGAATCATCATGAAAGAACTGGGGCCGGACAACCAGTCGCCATCAACATACTTTTCAGTCAATCTGATGCTTTCAAAAACGGCAATTACCCCTGTCACAAACATGAACAGGGGGAATGCCATTTTGTCGAGAACGATTGAAATCATCTTGGATGTTTTCTTTTCCGTCATTTCTCAATCCCCGATTAATTTCCTTTTACCATCTTTCTGACGGCCGTTCCTTCTTTCTCAAGAGCCGCCGGCATATCTGCCGAACCGACGAAGTTGACGACAACACCAACCTTGGCAAGGTCTGCGATAAAAGCAGGATTCTTGGAAATCTTCTCGGCTGCCGCTTCAATTGTTTTCACAACCGAATCAGGAATGTTTTTCGATCCGGAAATACCGATCCAGAAGTCCGCTGTAAGTTCTGTAAGTCCAAGCTCCGCAGCACATGGTACGTCAGGAAGAGTGGCCAGTCTTGAAGAACCGCTGACTACCAAAGGTTTTACTGAACCATCTTGAACAAATGGGGGTACTCCGGAAGCCGCACATGAACCAATCATGATATGTCCACCTGCGATAGCCGCGAGAATCTTTCCACCACCGTCATATCTGACTTCTTTTGTCTTCGTGATATCGACACCGCAAGAATTCATGAACTGAATCACTGCGAAATTGGCCGCGGAACTGATGCCGATGCCACCCCAAAAGAATTCCTTGCCGGGATTGGCTTTGATGAAAGCGGCAACGTCCCTGATATCATTCCAGCCCATGTTCGGGCTTCCACAAAGTACCTGAGGACCGCTGGCAATCTTGCAGATGTACTTTCTGTCTTTGAAAATATCATACGGGATTTCATCAAGCGCCATCTGATACGATGATGAAAGACCCTGTTCACTCATCAGTGTGTAACCGTCTGCCGGCGCTGTGAGAACAGACTGAACCGCCGGAATTCCCGATCCTCCGGGAGTGTTGATGATATTGACCGTTACTCCAAGTTCCTGACCAAGATGTTTCGCAATAAGTCTTGATGTAACGTCTCCACCGGATCCCGGCGATGATGCGAGAACGAGGTCGATTGGCTTTGTAGGATACGCTTCCTGTGAGCCCTGGGCAAAGACTGTTCCAGCGACAGCAAGAACAACCAACAAAACTATGAAACCTTTCTTCATAATAATACCCTCCGTGAAGTACTCTAAGGGAATTATAACATTGTATTACAATTTGACAATCTTTTATTTTTACAATTTGACTCTTGTCTTGTCTCTGTACCGATGAAATTCATGTTTCCCGGGAGACAACATGACAACGACATCAGAGAAAGAGTTTTTGATCGTTTCAAACGCAAAATCCATCGCATCTTTTTCCACAAATACAAAAAGAGTGTTTCTTCCTATCTGGTGATTGATGAATTCATTGAGCTGTACGGTTTCAAAAATCACAAAATCCAGATATGGATGGTTGACCGTGATGCATTCCGCCACCTGACACGCAAGATCGGAGTAGGAATGGCTATATGCTCTTTTCGATGCATCTGCCACACTGTACGCGTTTCTTCCAACCCTGTGAACCAGTCCATCGTTGATGAGTTTTTGAAAATTGACCAGGAAAGATCCAAACTTCTTATTATATCCGTTCTGTAGAAGAGCTTCATAATAATCCTTTTTTGAAAAAACAACTCCATTGCCAACAGATGCCAATCCGATTTTTTCATCAACCATAAGCACACCCTCCATTCTTATGTTCCGGCAATTTTATATCAATTTTGCCGTTTCATAATACAATTCCGAAGACCAGCCAGTCTCCTGATGTACTTTGCTACCTTCCGAAGATGTAGTTCTCAGAGAGATCGCGACCTTCCTTCCTTGTTGGAGTGCTGTACCGGTTCAAGCGAAGTATCTTGCATGGGTTTGGAAAAAAATGGAAACAGACGTAGGAGGCTTAGGTGTAAAGGAGCAAGTATTCACCGCATTACGTGATGGTTGAACGCATTGTTGCATCAGCCGCTCAGACCGGAAAACACCATGACACTTCATTGATTCCGCAAGAAAACAAAAGTGAAACGGTATGCCTACTTGGAACGAGTAGGAAACCATGTAAGAACAATCAATCCCAACATTGGAAAGGACATTGACGAAGCTGAATCCGTTTCCCGCATTACAAAAAAGTCCGTCAGGGTACAACAATCCGGCAACCCTCTAAACGCAAAACGCTTCTTTTCATGGAGTTTTGCGTTTTTGCCCAGCCCCATTCGATTCCGGCTTAGATCGCCTCAATCCTACCACCTGAATCTATATTTGCCTTTGCCATGACCGGACACCGGTTCAATGATCCCGTGTTCCGCCAGCTCTTTCAAAAGCTCCGATGCTCTGGACGGTTTGATCTTGATTTCTCCCATCACATCCGAACGTCCAAAGATCTCCTGACCGGGGAATGCCTCACGGAGCTTCAGAATATGGTTTACCGTTTTCGGCTAGAATACTGGCTCAATGTCCGCTTTCAAGCCTTCAATGTCCGGTTTTTCCGTTTCTTTCCATGTACCGCTGATATGCAATGTCCGATTATGGAGCGGATGGTTCTCATCCAAAAGAAGATTTCTTAAGAACAACTCCAGAAATTCCGTCGTTTCATGGATACCGTTTTTCAGATCATTGTAATTCGCTCGGACAAGGGAATTGCGGAAGTACCATGCGTTTTCAGCAAAAACATCGTTTGTCACATCAAATCCCAAGGTGCGCAGGTATTTGATGAAAAATACCGCCGTTGTTCGGGTGTTGCCTTCACCAAACACATGTATCTGCCATAACCTTGAAATACATACAGCGAGATGGGGCTGTCGCAAAAGTCGTAAGGCTTGCGGCAGCTCTTTTATTTGCCTACTATAAAAGAAATTATATTAAAAAGAGGTTGCAAAAGCAACCTCAGTGTGCTATAATTTGTTTACCTACAAACAATT
>Ga0208694_1000845_pt1 | contig 42275 bp, 38 predicted proteins | sample AD_UKC078_MetaG_FD_184442 | JGI IMG/M metagenome (GOLD analysis project Ga0208694, IMG submission 184442) | Active sludge microbial communities of municipal wastewater-treating anaerobic digesters from USA - AD_UKC078_MetaG (SPAdes) (version 2) | ecosystem: Engineered > Bioreactor > Anaerobic >...
AATTTGGAGAAAGATCCACTTTCTCACTAAATTACGAAATGAATACCTTGGACATTTACACAACATATATATCTATACAACAGTGTGTTATAACTTGTCCACATCACTTTTTTGTGGGAATGCCTTCTTTCCCTTACACCCTATTCCTTTGCTCCCCTCTTACAATCATTCTTACTAAAAATATACTCGCATAATGGAGGTTCAATAGATAATTATGAGTGGATTGGAAGACAGAAAAGTGAAAAGATTATACCACAAGTAGATACTGTCTCTTTTTCTACTTAATCCTAAATTTAAATAAAAGGAGTCTATTTTTTCTGTTAGCAATTGATTTATAACCAAGATCTTGTTAGAATTCGCCTAAGTTATGGCTATTTTTCCAGTGTGTCATTTAGTATTATATAAGTTAGCTTGAATACAAGTAGTAGAAGTACATTTTTTCCAATCCTGCTGTTTTTGGATAACTGAAGTAGTATTTTCTCTCTATTACATACAACACAATAAAATCAAACAGGAAAAAAGCTGTAAATCAACTTGTTATATACCAATATGTTGAAATATCTTATTCGAGAAAATCGTAGTTTCTGCTTGACAGAATTCTGCCCTTTTCCAGAGATGTTATCACATATTGTGAATCTCTTTTTGGGGCATTAGCTCAGCTGGGAGAGCGCATGACTGGCAGTCATGAGGTCAGCGGTTCGATCCCGCTATGCTCCACCACTTTTTTCCTTTACCAACAAATATTTGGTGATGGATTTAATTCTTTTTGCAAATGATATTATAAATAAGGAATAACAAATGAAAACCAATACTCAAGATATAATTAATAGAATTAACCTTCAAGCACAAAAAGCACGTAAGGCAATATTAACAATGACAACTCTTGCTGGTTCAGGTCATCCTGGCGGTTCAATGTCTTCAATAGATCTTCTTTTATGTGTGTATAACACTATCAAACATAATCCTGCTCAACCTAAACTGCCTGATAGAGATAGAGTTGTAGTTAGCAATGGGCATATTTCTCCTGCTGTTTTCAGCACTTTGGGAATAATGGGATATTTTGATCTGGATGATGCTATAGCGGAATTTCGCTTAACTGGTAGTATGTTTGAAGGTCATATAGAACGAAATGTTCCAGGAGTTGAATGGAGCAGTGGCAATTTGGGCCAGGGTTTATCTGCCGGAACTGGCTTTGCTCTTGCATCCAGAATAAATAAGACCCCTTATAATGTTTATGTTTTTATGGGCGATGGAGAACAGCAAAAAGGTCAGATTAGTGAAGCAAGACGCTTTGCCACAAAATATAATCTGGATAATATAATTGCAATAATCGACTATAATCAGCTTCAGATAAGCGGTTCTATTCATAATGTTATGCCTCAGAACATACGAAAAAATTGGGAAGCCGATGGCTGGAAAGTAATTGAAGTAAATGGTCACGATGTTGCTTTAGTTCTTGATGCTCTGGAAAAGGCACGCAGTTTCCAACAGCCCACGATGATTCTGGCACACACGGTTATGGGTAAAGGTGTTTCATTTATGCAAAATAATGCTAAATATCATGGTTCCACTTTGGATGAAACACAGCTAAATAATGCCTTGAAAGAACTGGGTGAAGAGAATGAACTGAAAAGATATCGTAAATTGAGAATGGATTTTAAGCCTGAAAAAAATATACCTATGCGCTTCACTTTTACCCCGGATATAAAAACAGGCAACCCTATTCGTTATGAAACAGATAGCGATTGTAGAAGTGCTTGGGGTAAAGCTATAGCAGATTTGGTAAAAAATAATGCAGCTGCTAAAACACCAATTGTTGTTTTAGATTGTGATTTAGCCACCAGTGTTAAAACCAGTGAATTTGCCGAAGAAAAACCAGAGAATTTTTTCCAATGTGGAATTATGGAACAACATACCTGTGTGATGGGAGGAGCCCTTTCCATTTGTGGTATTCAAACCTTCTGGAGTGATTTTGGAGTTTTTGGCATTGATGAAGTTTATAACAATCAACGCTTAAATGATATTAACCAAACTAATCTGAAAACTGTGGTTACCCATGTAGGTATAGATGTTGGAGCAGACGGGAAAACACATCAGTGCATTGATTATATCTCTTTGGCACGCAATCTGTTTGGTTATAAAATGATCTTTCCGGCAGATGCTAATCAGACCGATAGAATTATCCGGTGGTTGATCAATAAACCAGGAAACTATCTGGTTACAATGGGCCGTTCAAAAATTCCGGTGCTGAAAAAAATTGATGGATCGCCGCAATATGATTTGGATTATAACTATATTTACGGAAAAGCAGATGTCCTTAGAGATGGAAATGACGGCAGTATGTGGGTTTGTGGAACCCCTGTGGCCAAAGCAATAAAGGCAATTGATATCTTACGCGAAGAAGGTATCTTTCTAGAATTGTTATATGTTTCTTCCCCCTTACATTTAGATATAGCTCAATTAAAAGCTGCTGCCAACAAAGGAATTATCTTCAGCGTGGAAGATCATTCTGTTAATGGTGGTTTGGGAACTTCTATTGCCGATGGTTTGGTAGCTAATTCTCTTAGCGCAAAACTTATAAAAATGGGTATTAAGCAATATCCGATGTCCGGAGAATCTAACGAATTATATCATTGGGCAGGCTTGGATACTGCTTCATTGATAGCTACCGTAAAGAAAAATCTACAGTAAAGCGAATACAATTTTTTCAGCTTTACTTTTCCCTGTTTTCAGCTTATAATAAATAAATGAATATCAGGAGTAAACAAATGCGATATTTTCGTAACGATCTAGTGGACAAAAAACCCTCTAAAATCAATGTTCCCATTAAAAAAAGAATGATGTGCTTGAATGAGAGTAGTCTAAATCCCTATTCGGCAATAAGAGATCATTTTTTAGCTAAAATGGAAGAAGTGCAGCTGAATCGCTATCTTTCCTCAATAACGAATGATTTACATTTAGCGCTAACATCATACATTGATAATTCGTTATGCAAAGAAAATGTCCTAATTGGAAATGGCGCTGATGATATTCTTTACCATATCTTTTTGGCAGTGCGCGAAAACAACAATTCCTATGCTGTTTCTTTGGCTCCTTCCTATTTTGATTATAAGACCTTTAGTGCGATGGTTGGTTTGAAAATGCAATTTGTGGACTTAAATGAGGATTTCAGTTTTAATACGGACAAATATTTGGAGCTTGCCAATCATCCTGATTGTAAATTAGCAATTCTATGCAATCCTAATAATCCTACGGGCAATTTATTTCCTGATGAACAATTATGGCAAATAATTACAGCTTTACCAAATAAACTGATTTTAGTAGATGAAACTTATTATGAATTTTCTGGGAAAACCTTTGTAGGAGATCTTTCCGCTCATCCCAATTTAATTCTTGTGCGTTCTTTTTCTAAAGCATTTGCAGCGGCAGGGCTTCGCTTTGGTTATGCTATATCTTCAGAAGAAAATATATACGAGTTATCCAAAGTGCTTACCACTTTTCACACTTCCATCTTGAATCAGACATTTGCTCTCTCTATTCTGGAAAATAAGGACATTTTTCAAAAGCAGGTACAACAGACAGTTTTTTTACGAGATGAGCTTTATAACACTTTGAAAACTATAGAGGAAATAAATGTACATCCATCCGCTACCAATTTTCTCACTTTCACGCTATCTGATAGGACACCGGATTTTTTCCATTATCTATTGGCTAATGAAATAGCTGTTCGTGATGTAGGTTCGCATCCGGTTTTGCATAATTGCTTAAGGGTAACAATCAGTAATAGGGAAGATGTTGAAGCATTTGTGCAATGTGTAAAACAGTTTATAAATAAGTAAGTAAGAAGTCATCTGCAGTTTCTATTTTTTGTCTCCTATGCTTATTTAACATTCGCATATGGCTTATGTTCTTTATCGTTATATCTGCTTACATCAGGCATTCATCCAGACCCCAATATGGCTTTTTTATTGTTTATATGAACTTAAGCATCAAGAGCAGAATTACATATTTTGGCATTGCAACCAATTAAATTTGAGAAAGAATATTTTATCTGCGGGTAACAATTAACTCTTTACCTTAAATCCTCTGCAAAAAAATCCTGCTCATCTCAGACCTATTCTATTATTCGTTACAGGCATTAATCTATTGTAATCCACAAAATCTGTGTCCTATACCTTTTTTCCTGCTTGACAGAAAGTACAATCTATCTTTCTGGTAAATTATATATAATAACATAAAATATGCTTAAGGGAGAGAGAATGGCGCTAATCTTAAAAACGACTCGTTTCATTGAGACCCAGATCGATGCTTTTTTAGATATTGTAAGCGATTCAGCAACTACTTTTGAACTGGCAATTGAAGATTATCTGAATCATCGGATCGATCAGTTCGAAAACCGCTTATCGCAAATTAGGGAAAATGAACATCGGGCAGATGATTTGAGGGTGAGTGCTGAACGCTTTCTTTATGAACGTACCTTGATTCCTGAAAACAGGGGAGATGTTCTTGCCATATTAGAAAATACCGATGAAGTTATTGACCATATAAAAGACTCTTTAGTTCAATTCTCTATTGAAATGCCTCAAATACCTGAAGTGCTAAATGACCTATGGATACAAACAACCAAGGCATCGACCAATGCCGTTGAACAACTTTCTTTTGCCGTTCGTTCATTTTTTAGGGATTTAGCTGCCGTGAATAATTATATTCACAAGGTATATTTCTTTGAGCGGGAAGCAGATCATATCGGAGAACGCCTTCGTCGTGAAATATTTAATCTGGATATTGAGCTTTCCCATAAAAGCCAGCTACGTTTTTTTGCTATTCAGATTGAGCAAATTTCAGATTATGCCCAAGCAGTATGTGATCGTCTATCTATTTATGTAATCAAAAGACAGCTTTAGATGATTTTTATTTATCTGCTTAGTGGTCTTTTTTTAGGTTGGTCTTTAGGAGCCAACGATACTGGCAATATATTTGGTGCTGCTGTAGAAACCAGAATGTTGAAATTTAAAACAGCTGCCCTAATTGCCTCCATTTTTATCTTTCTAGGTGCTGTCCTAGAAGGGGGAGGACCATCTGGCACTTTAGGTCGTTTAGGAAGTGTGGATGCTTTAGGAGGGGCATTTACTGTTGCTTTAGCTGCTGCTTTAACAATTACTGTCATTGTCAGAACAGGAATTCCGGTATCCACATCTCAAACTATTGTAGGTGCGATCATCGGTTGGAACTTCTTTTCTGGACGGCTTACAGATTTCCGTAATTTGCTAACTATTGTTGCCAGTTGGGTAATTGCTTTTGTACTTTCTGGAATTATAGCTGCAATCCTTTTTTACTTGATTAAGCCTATTATCAACAAGGGTAAGATTCATCTTTTGGAGCAGGATGTTTATATCCGTTTGGGGCTGATAATAATTGGTGCCTTTGGTGCTTTTTCTTTGGGTGCCAATAATATAGCTAATGTAGTTGGGGTTTTTGTTCCTGTTACTCCTTTTAAGGATATCAATTTTGGCAGTGTTACTTTAACGGGGGTGCAGCAACTTTATATTTTGGGCGCCATTTCTATAATTGTGGGTATTTATACATATTCTCATAAAGTTATGCGTACAGTGGGAAAGGACATTTTTCATCTTTCACCTGTGACTGCGCTTATAGCTGTAACAGCTGAGGCAATTGTTCTTTTTATTTTTGCTTCACGCTCGCTGCAAAAAATACTGTTAAGTATTGGTATACCACCAATTCCACTTGTTCCAGTATCTTCCACACAAGTAATTGTAGGAGCGGTAGTGGGCATAGGTTTAGTAAAGGGTGGGAAAAATATCAGATACAATATATTGGGCAAGGTCTCATTAGCTTGGATTGCTGCTCCGGTGATTGCTTTTTTCTTTTCTTTTATTACTTTGTTTATTGTTCAAAATGTCTTTGAACAAACTGTTTATCAGAAAACAGTATATATGTTTAACAAAACAGTGATCAACAAGATAGAAACACAGGGATTAGATACCAATCATCTTTCTACAGTAAATGGACGCAAATTTGATAGAGAAATAGAGGTTTATAAAGAGTTGAAACAAGCGGAATGTTTTAGCCGAAACCAGATTCTGAGCATCATCCAAATAGCTGAAATATATCCTTTAAAAGTAAATACCCATCTATTACAAGAAAGAGGTTTAGCCAATCATTTCAGTAGACAGCAATGGGAAGCGCTGGTTAAATTGGAGGGATATGAATTCAAGCATAAATGGCAGCTTGAAGAAAAGCTGTCTAAAGATTTTTTCTGGCAAAAAAGAGAAGAAGTTACCGAAAGAGATAAGCTCTATAATAAAAAGCTGGATGAACAAATGAACTTGCTATATCATACATTTTATCTTCCTCCTTCGCAATGAATCCTTTTGTTGAAAAGATAATTCCTCTTATTCTGGCCTTCTTTATAGGCATCGCTTTCAAATTTATGAAGCTTCTTTCCCAAGAAGATGCTCCAGTTCTTTTGAAAGTAGTTTTAAATGTATGTTTGCCTTGTTTAACGATAAACTCCATTTCCAACATTAAGTTACAACCCAATATGGCTTTGATTCCTTTAACAGCAATAATTGTTGTGCTGCTGATGTATATTATCTCCACAGGTATTGGGAAAATGCTGAAGATGGAAAAAAAAACCTTTGGTAGCTTTTTGGTAGGCACAATGATTATGAATACCGCTTATGCTTTACCCTTTTTCTTTGCTGCTTATGGCGATGAAGGACTAGCCCGAGCATCATTGTTTGATATTGGCAATACCTTTATGATCTTCACTTTTACCTATTATAATGCTATCAAATACGGAGATAATAATCAGACCACCAAAATTCAATGGAAAAAATTTTTGCGTCTTCCTCCTCTTTGGGCTCTGGTGATTGCCTTTGCCTGGAAGTTATTCAAAGCACCAATGCCAAATTTAGCTACGAATTTTCTCAATCTTATGGGCCAACCCACTGTTCCTTTAATGATGATTGCCTTGGGTTTATATTTTGATCCTAAACTTTGTAACCTGGGTAAAGCAGCAATTGCTGTCCTTATTAGAATGGGTGTGGGATTGGGAATTGGAATTGCCCTAAGCGCGCTATTTGGTCTAAGCGGTATAACAAAATCTGTAGTTATTGTTTGTGGTGCATTGCCTATTGGTTTCAATACCCTCATTTTTGCTAATCTGGAAAATATGGATAGAGAATTTGCGGCGACCATAGTCTCCATTTCTATCTTTATTTCCCTTTTCTATATTCCTTGGCTGATTTATATTTTCCGGTAATTCTCTGTATCTGGAGCTACATATTTATTTGTAAGGAAGATGCCACCTTCCGAAAATAATATTCTGGATGAAGGATTTCTATACTACCCCAGTAAATGTTGATATATTGATATATAAAGCTACCGCTAATTGCTAATATAAATAATCATTAGAGAATTATGGAATAACTTTTTTCGGATTCAGGATAAAGTTACTCTGCTTTAATTCGAATTTTACTTTGATGTTTTTAGCAGTAGGCGATTATGATACTTCTTCTCTAATTATATTAGCGCCGATCGAATTTAGCTTTTTTTCTATACACTCATAGCCGCGATCTATATGATAAATTCTGGAAACAATAGTTGTTCCATTAGCAACCATACCTGCTAAAACAAGAGCCGCACTGGCTCTTAGATCTGTAGCCATAACTTCTGCACCGCTAAGTTCTTTTACTCCTCGGACAGCAGCAATATTTCTATCAATTTTGATATTTGCCTGCAGACGGTTTAATTCTGCGATGTGCATATAGCGTTCTGGAAAGATAGTATCTTCAATAAAACTAACTCCTTCAGCCAGGGTCATTAGAACTGTAAATTGAGCTTGCAAATCAGTTGGAAAACCAGGATAGGGAAGGGTCATCAGATTTACCGGTTTGATAGAAACAGGTGGAATAACTGTTATGGTACTTTCTTCAATTTCCAATTCACAACCTGCTTCTTTCAATTTTTCCAGAACAGCTGTGAGATGTGAAGGTTCACAATTAGCTACAGTTACCGGATTTTTACTAAGTGCCCCTGCTATTAAAAAAGTTCCAGCTTCAATTCTATCAGGGATCATATCCATTTCTGCAGGTAAAAGTTCTTCCACACCTTCAATTTCGAGAGTAGTTGTTCCTATACCGTCAATTTTTGCCCCCATTTTATTCAATAACTCGATAGTGGAATCCACTTCTGGTTCCATAGCGGCATTGAATAATCTTGTTTTACCTTCAGCTAAAACAGCTGCCATTAATGTATTGATAGTAGCTCCTACGCTTGATTTTGTAAAATAAATATCTGCACCCTTCAACCCATCGGTTTTGGCATTTATATATCCATGTTCAACAGACACAGTGGCTCCCAAGCTTTCCATTGCTTTCAAGTGCAGATCAACAGGTCTGGTTCCAATTGCACAACCACCTGGAAAAGAAACTCTTACTTCTTTCAAACGAGTTAAGAGGGGACCCAGAACATAGATAGAAGCACGCATTTTACTAACAAGTTCATAAGGCGCTTCTGGATAACATACATCACGCGCATCAATAGTCATACTGCCATTTTCGTTATCAACTCTGGCTCCAATAACTCTCAATAAATGAGACATCGTTTTCAGATCTATCAAATTCGGAATATTATGTAACACCGATTTCCCCGAGGTTAATAAACAAGCAGCCATAGCTGGTAGAATTGCATTTTTAGCACCGCTTACTTTAATAGTACCGGCCAAATTACGATTTCCTTGGATAATAAAACGTTCCATCTTTAGTCCTTTTTACCTGAAATAAACAGGTATCTTTCTCTTCCGGTCAAATCTTGCCGGGATAGGATTTTTGTCCAGCCCTCTTTTTTGGCTATATTTGTGATAGCTTCCTTTTGATTATCACCATGTTCCAAAGCCAGAAAACCATTTTCAGTTAAATAGGCATAACTTTGCAGAAGTAATTTTCGATAAAAATCCAATCCGTCTTCTCCTCCATATAGAGCAAGTTTTGGCTCTTTATCTCTAATTCTGGAATCCAAAGTTGCCAAATCTGTTTTGCTGATATATGGTGGATTGGAAATTATAACATCATATATTTCTGAGCAGGGAGGAAAGCAATCGGTAAGAAAAAAATGAATATTAACATCATATTTTTCTGCATTAGCTTTAGCCACTTCCAAAGCGGATGAACTACAGTCCGTAGCATACACTTCCACTTTTGGTAAGTTTTGTTTTAGAGCAATTGCTATTGCTCCACTTCCTGTTCCAATATCCAGGATTTTTTCATTTCCCTGTAAACGCTCTAAAGTTAATTCTACCAAGCGTTCAGTTTCGGGACGAGGGATTAAAGTAAAAGAATTTACTCTCAATTCTAAACCGTAAAAATATGCTTCTCCAGTTATGTATTGAGGAGGTTCACCGTTTTCCAAACGCCTAAAAGCATCCGTAAGGGTTATATTTTCCTGTTCAGTTAATACTCGCTGACTGAAAACAAAAATTTCTGTCCTGCTTAATTTTAAAAAATAGGATATTACTAACCAGTAATCAGTTTGAGGAATATTATTAGCTACAGCAGCATTTTTTGCCCTGGCGATCAGCTCTGCTAAGATCATCTTTTATTAGTTTTTGGTATTTTTTTACTGATCGAAACCGTCCTGCCTCCGTGTTGAAACTCAAGTTTATCAGAAAGGTAATAAAGCATTGATATTCCTCTGCCACTTTCTTCCAGGTTTACTTTCTGGTCTTCCTTTACTTTATTAATCCAAAATTCATAATCAAAGCCAGGTCCTTGATCTTCTACAGTTACAGTGATAGTATCTGTTTTATGGCAAATGGAGAAATGAATATGCATCCGTTTTGAGGCAATATCAGGTTGTTCAAGACGTTTATTAATAATTTTTTGAAGCTTATGGTGATCCAAATTGCGCTCTTGCATACTTAATGCCAAAGTTCCATGAATAAAAGCATTGTAAACCATTTCATCGACGCAGATCAGGATTTGGTTTAGCAGATTATGAGAGAGATTGAAATTCTGTTGCAAAAAGTTATTGAATAATTCTGATACTGCGAATTTGGAGAAGTTTCGCGGATCAAGAACAAAATCGAATTCAACCCTTTCCAAGTTATTATATAATTCGCTAAAATTATTACGATTATTCTTGCGCTTCAAAATTGTATTGATAGAACGCAGCATTTGGTTGTTATCTATAGGTTTACGAATGAAATCAGCAGCACCGAGCCGAATAGTTTCACTAAAATCTTTATATTCCAGGAAACTACCCATCAGGATAACATCCAACTCCATATTATAATTCTTACGAACTGTAGATAAAAAATCTAATCCACTAATGCCTGGCATCTCGATATCACAAATCACCAAATCATATTCATCCGATTCAATTTTATGTAGTGCATCTCTTCCATTATAAGCGGTATCTACATTAAAGTAATTAGCCTGCAGTACCATCTCCAAATTTTCGATTATAGAAATGTTATCATCCACTAATAGAATGCGAGCTGTATCCATTGTCAACCCAAATTTACCGTAAATAATTGATTCAGTTTAAGCATTGAAAATAGCTCATAAATACTGTTTGAGCATCGGACTACTTCAATTTCTCCTCCTTTTGTAATAAAATCTTTGTAAAACAACAAAATTTTCCCTATTCCGGTAGAGCTTATATTGCGGCAATCAAGTAGATCAAGCTCTAATAGAGTAGCATCGGACTTTAGCACATCATTTAGCTTTTCTTGAAGCAGATATGCATTTTCGCTATTCAAGATACCTTCAATTTTCATCTTAGCGATTTTGTCTTCGATGGATAGCTTAATATTCATCTTTTCCTCCTTACTTTAACATTTTTTTATTTCCTTTATTTGTCAAGCATTTATTCCACATACCCGCGAATTTTCTTCAAAACAGTATTTTGAACTTGTACAGGACAGATGTCATATTTCTTGAATTCTAGGGTGTATATAGCTCTTCCTTGACTTAAAGAACGAATCCGAGTAGCATATCCGAAAAGTTCTGAAAGAGGAACATCTGCTACAATTTCCTGCCTATATTCATTATCCCTACGCATAACTTCAATTTTGCCACGCTTGGAATTAATATCGTTTAGAATATCGCCCACGAATTCATCAGGAGAGATAACTGTCAGCAACATAATGGGTTCCATTAAAACAGGTGTGGCCCCTTTTAAACCTGTACTTATAGCCATACCTGTTGCAATTCGATACGCAAGTTCATTTGAATCTACTGGATTAAAATCCCCACCAATAAGTTCCACGCGAACTCTTTCCACATTTCCACTAATTAAGGGTCCATCATTTAGTGCGTTGAAAACTGCTTCTTCTATAGGCTTCCAATATTCAGAGGGAATTTGGGCTTCATTTACTTTATTAATAAAGACATTCTTAGCATCTTCAGGCAAGTCTTTTAATGCGATTGGGCTTAAGCGAAACTTCACAGAAGCATAATTTCCTTTTCCATTCATTTCGCGCTGGAAGACCTCTGCTGCCTCAACTTCTTTGGTAATAGTTTCCTTATAGGCAACTTGAGGGTTACCCTGATTTATAGCTATTCCGAATTCCCGTCTTAATCGATCTATTATAATTTCCAGATGCAATTCTCCCATTCCGGAAATCAATGTCTGTCCTGTATCTTTATCTATATGCATCCTAAAAGTGGGGTCTTCTTCTTCCAATCTATGCAGTGCTATATCCAGATTTTCCTGATCTGATTTGGTTTTTGGTTCAATAGCTATAGAGATAACAGTATCCGGAAAGTGCATTTTAGAGAGCAAAATATCCAGGTTACCATCGGTAATTGTATCCCCAGTAACTAAAAATTTTGAACCGACAATAGCTCCAATATCACCTGCATGCAAATTATCCAAATCGTTCTTGCGATTACTCATCATTTGTAAAATGCGTGCTGCTCTTTCTTTTTTGCTATTATTCTGGTCAATGAAGGAAGCACCTTTTTTTAGAGTTCCGGAATAAACACGAATATAAACAAGGCGACCAACATATTTATCGATCTGAACCTTAAAGGCCAAAGCTACCAGAGGACCATTAGGATCGGAAGCAATTGTTATCGGATTACGGGTTACGGGGTCAAAACCTTGTGTATCTTCAATCTCCATAGGATTTGGCAAAAAATCACAAATTCCGTCTAAAAGCAGCTGTATACCTTTATTTTTAAGCGAACTTCCACAAAAAACCGGAATCAATTTATTGCTAATTGTTCCTCGGCGAATTGCACTTTTTAATAAATCTACAGGGATATCTTTTCCTTCCAGAAATAGCATCATAAGCTCATCACTGAATTCACTAACTTTTTCTAATAGTTCTTCCCGCATTTTTTTCGCTTGTTCCAAATAAGTTTCTGGAACAGGAGAATGCTTAACTTCATAGCCACAGGTTAAAGGATCAAAATAATATGCCTGCATTGTGATCAAATCGATTACACCTTCAAACTCATCTTCGCTGCCTATAGGAATATTTACCGGAAAAGCATAAGGCGTAAGCCGCTCTCTAATCATTTGAATAACATGATAATAATCTGCTCCAATCCGGTCCATTTTATTCACATAAGCAATCCGGGGAACATGATATCGATCTGCTTGATGCCAAACTGTTTCGGATTGAGGTTCCACACCTCCAACTCCACAAAAAACTCCTATTGCTCCATCTAAAATACGAAGGGAACGTTCTACTTCTGCTGTAAAATCTACATGACCAGGAGTGTCTATAATATTTATTTTATATTCATTCCAGAAACAAGTAACAGTAGCTGATGATATAGTTATTCCTCTTTCACGTTCCTGTTCCATCCAATCCGTAAAGGTATTGCCATTATGCACTTCTCCCATTTTATGCAAATAACCACTATAAAACAATATCCTTTCCGTGGTTGTCGTTTTTCCGGCATCAATATGAGCCATAATGCCTATATTGCGTATTTTTGATAGTGGACTATCCGAATCGCTGTTCATACAAAATTCCTTTTTCATGTTTTGTGAACCATTAAAACAAGGTTAGTTTGTTTGTCTATGAAAAAAGTAGCTTGTGGCTATCTAAAATGCAAATAATTGAAGAAATTAACTGTACTAGCATCAATATATATGAGCATTAGGAAAGCAATGGACCCTGCTGAAATAACTGATATAGTTTGCATAACGAGGATGCGGTTATTATAAAAATTATCTGGTTCTTTTAAAGCCAGAATGATAAATAGCTCTTCCATAAAGAAATAGTATTATAATCAATCAGGTAAGGTGATTTCTATTGATTGCCCTAAAATTGATATATAGTACATTGATTATTCAAAATATTAGCGGTATGCGTGCTAAAAAGAAATAAGCTTTGACAAAAAGCATAGCTATAAAATTGTGGATTAACATAGTTTATTTTATCTGGGAACAGATATATAAAAGATAGATATTTAGTAACTTGCATAGCTGAAAAGGCAATGCAGAAAGAGGAAAATTAACTGATCAGGGAAAACAAAAAAGAAGGGAAGCAAGTGTTTTCAAAACTAAAGCTTATCACAGGAAATGCTAATCGTCCTTTAGCAGAGGAAGTAGCTCGTCATGCAGGTATTCCTCTGGTAGATATAGATTTGTTCAAATTTTCTAATGACGAATCGTTTGTTAAAATAAACGATAATGTCCGCGGTGCTGATGTTTTTGTAATTCAACCGACTTGTTATCCGGTTAACGATAATTTAATAGATCTACTGATCATTATTGATGCTTTAAAAAGAGCTTCAGCACAGCGAATTAATTGTGTGATACCTTACTATGCGTATGCTCGTTCTGATAAAAAAGACCAACCCCGAGTTCCAATTACAGCAAAGTTGATTGCTGATTTGATTACTGTGGCAGGTGCGCATAGAGTAATTACTGTAGATTTACATGCAGACCAGATTCAAGGTTTCTTCAATATTCCTGTAGATCATCTTTATGCTATTCCTACTTTTGCCCGCTATTTTAAAAGCATTATGCCGATGGATGATATAGTTGTAGTTTCTCCCGATTCGGGTGGAGCAAATAGAGCAAGAGCTTTAGCAAAACGTTTAAATTGTACATTAGCTATTGGTGATAAACGCAGAAGTGGGAATGAGGATAAAACAGAACTCCTGAATATTATTGGTGATGTAAAAGGCAAATCAGCTATATTATTTGATGACATTATAGATACGGGTGGAAGCTTAATAAAAGTATCTAAAGCGTTAGTAGAAAAAGGAGCTAAAAAGATTTATGCTGCTTGCACGCATGGTGTTTTAAGCGGAAATGCAGTAGTTAATCTTGAAGCATCTCCAATAGAGAAACTATTTATTACCAATACGATACCTCTTTCAGAAGAGAAGAAGAATTGCCAGAAAATAATACAACTTTCTATAGCTGAAATGCTGGCAATTGCAATTAAGAAAGTTCATATAGAAGAATCGATTAGTATCTTATTTAGATAGAAAATGGAGGAATAATGATATTTAACCTGAATGCCGTTCCCCGAAATACGGTTAAAAAATCCGATCTGAACACCCTGAGAGCCAGCGGAATGATTCCAGCTGTAATCTATGGGCCTAAAATGGATAGTATTGACATTAGCATTCCCAAGGGTGATTTTACTCAGATGCTCAAAAAGAGTTTTACTGAAGTGAGCTTCTGGGATATAAACCTAAATGGTAAACAATTTCATACTATCTTGAAAGACAAACAAGTGCATCCTGTTAGTAGAGATATTTTGCATATTGACTTTATGGTTATAGCAGCAGAAGCCCTAATTGAAATTGAAGTTCCTATTAGTTTTATAGGAGAAGCACTTGGAGCGAAAGAGGGCGGAATGGTAGAAATCGTTCAACGCTCTGTAAAAGTATCCTGTAAAGCAAATGAAATGCCAGAGGATTTAACTTTAGACATCACTAATTTGAAAATAGGTGATTCACTTCACATTCGCCACCTTCCCAAAGGCAATTGGCAATTCAAAGAACCCGATGATGTAACGCTTGTGACAGTTCATTCTTTAAAAGTGGAAACTCCAGTTGAGCCAACAGCTGCTGTAACCCCTGAGGAGCATACAACTCCTGAACCAGAAAAATAATCTATAGTAATGAAACTGATCATTGGATTGGGAAATCCTACAAGAGAATTTGAGCATAACCGTCACAATTTGGGTTTCATCTGTTTAGACCGTTGGGCAGCCGATAAGGGAAGAAAATTTGCCAAAGGCGAGATCTTCGATTATATTTTTATGCATAGAGCTGTTTTGATTAAGCCAAGAACCTATATGAATAGTTCCGGGGAAGCAGTTCAAAAGGCAATGGCATGTTGGAAAATAACAGATTCTATGGTTATTTATGATGATATAGAATTACCAACAGCTCAAATCCGCATTCGTCAAGGGGGAGGAGATGGAGGCCATAATGGCATCAAATCTCTGCTGACAGTTATCCCCCCAGAAGAATTAAAGAGAATTCGGATTGGAATTGGCAGAAACAAAGAAGTTGAACCGCGAGATTATGTGTTAAGTGATATTTTACCTGAAGAATGGGATTTGCTGAATCCAACACTTGATGTTGTTGGCAAATTTATTGATATGTATATTAAATATGATTTCAACGCAGTGTTGAATGAATATAGTATCTGGAAAAAATCCTATTCCGGAGCAGACAGTTCTGGAATCATTAGTCCAAAGGAGGAAAGTTAATGATAAAGGATTACGAACTAATGCTGATCTTAAATCCTAATCAAAGTGCAGATGAAGCCAATGCTATGAATGATAGTTTAGTGGCTTTAGTTACAGAAAATGGAGGAGAGATCACCAAAATTGACCCTTGGGGAAAGCGTATGCTAGCTTATCCGATAAACAAATTTAACGAGGGTTATTACTATGTGGATTATTTTAAGCTGGACAGCTTATTAGTTAAAAAACTAAGCGCTTCGTTCAAAATCAATGAAAACATCATTCGTCACCAATTTGTGGTGAAAAATTGAGGAGAATATAATGGCAGATTTAAAACTTCCGCGTTTAAACAAATGTATTTTCAGTGGAAGAATCGGTAACGATATCGAACTGAAATATACGCCAAAAGGAACTCCCGTAGTACGTTTTGTTGTCGCTTGTGATCGTCGTTATAAAGATGATAGCGAACAATGGCAAACAGTTACCAGTTGGATCGAATGCGTAGCTTGGAATAAATGGGCTGAATTTATTGCCAATCAAGTTCATAAGGGCAGCCCTGTGATTGTTGAAGGCAGAATCGAAACCCGCAATTGGACAGATCAAAATAATCAAAACCGTAAAACAACCGAAGTTATAGTAGAAGTTATTCATAATCTTGAATGGAAACCTCGTGAAGGAGAGGCCTCAGCAGTTTCTGAAGATGTTCCTTTACCTGCAGAAGAAACAGCCCCTCATAATGCTACTAATACTACAACTGACGATGTTCCCTTTTAAGAGAGAGGAAAAAAATGAACGATAGAAAGAAAAAATACTCTCGGAAGAAATACTGTAAATTCTGCGCTAATAAAGATATTCAGATCGATTATAAAAATATAGATATGCTGAAACAGTATATTTCCGAAGTGGGAAAAATTGAACCGGCTCGTTTAACTGGAACCTGTGCAAAGCATCAACGTCAGCTTGCCAGAGAAATAAAGCGTGCCAGACAAATGGCTTTAATTCCTTATGTAATTGAGTAGATGCAAATCTTTCCTCTTATATTTGGAGCTATATCACTATTAAGCCCTTTTGTAGCTTTAATAGTGTATATGATGTATATTGGCAAGACGGCTGAAGTGCATTTAACTAAACCGTTACAAGCCTTTTTAGTGTTTATTCCGGTTCCGGTATTGATATTATTATTCGATCCTCAAACCAGTTCTCTTTTGCTTGGTTTGGATGCCATTTTTGCTGTAGGATTGCCGGTTTTGATCTTTTTGCTCACTTTAAAGCATAATCATATTCTCAGTAATGCGTTTTTGGCTGCTTATTTAGTTATAGCTGCCTGGGGAATATTGAGGTATTATCTTTTTCAAACATATCAAAATCAGCTCTTCGAACAGGGCTTGCAAATGGTGAAAGATAGATTGCCGGCTTTGATGGATAAATCTTTAACGGATCAAACCCTGCCAATTTGGAAAGCAATAATTCCAGCGATTTGGGTTGTTTCACAATCCATAGCTTGGTTGATTGGATTTCTCTTTTTTGAAAAAAATTTGCAGATACCGAACAAAATAACCAATTTGAGGTTTCCGGTTTATTATAACATACTGATTATGGCCGTGTTACCTCTTTATTTCTTTGATCAGACAAAGGTTTTGTTTTACAATTTGCTCATTACTTTATGTGTGATTCCTTTCATTCAGGGAGCGTCTTTAGTTTGGCAGCGTTTGAGTTTAATATTTACCAACCGGTTTATCAGTGGTCTTTTTATGATAATCATTGTTCTCTATGCCAATATTTTGCTTGTCCTTATAGGATTTGCAAATATGTGGTTTAGTAAAAGAAATTTAACTATTGAAGGAGATGCAGCATGAAAGTTATTATGCTGAAAACGATAGAAAAAGTTGGAAAACAAGGTGAAGTTGTAAATGTAAAACGCGGCTTTGCCAGAAATTATTTAGTGCCGAAAAAGTTAGCTATATACGCAACTCCAGCCAATCTAAAAAATCTTGCTAACATCCAAAGTAAATTAGCGGATGAAGAGCAGAAATTGATGGCTGAATTAAAAAACCTTGCCGAAAAAATAGATACTACTAATTTGGTTTTTAAGCGCAAGGTTGATGAACAAGGTAGTATGTTTGGTTCCGTTTCTGAACTAGATATTATCAATGGTTTACAGGAGCTGGGAATTCAGATTAATAAAAGTGCTTTGTCTATGGAAAAGCATTATAAAGAATTGGGCGAGTTTAATTTGCCGGTGCGTTTGCATAAGGATATAATTTGCTCTTTAAATATTAAAATTGAGCCGGAACAATAATAAATTGTGGAGGTTTTGATGTCCGATCTAGGATATAAGATCAAACAAATATTAAGTTTGATCGTATTTGTCGCAGTTCTATCCTTACTAGGAATGATCAGTGGCCGACCCATAATGATCCTTGCTTATGGTGTATTTTTTCTTGTGGTGGTGGCAATTATGTTTTACCTCACCAATAAAAGACAACGCCATTTTGAGAAAGTTAAAGAATCATCCCCTGTTTTTAAAAAGGTCTTTGGAATAATACTGGTGCTGCTCTCTTTAATTACTCCAATGGTAATTATTTTCAAGACAAACTTAGTAAATTTACCTGAATCCTTACCCATAGGCACAGCTATTGCAATCGTCGGAGCCGTTTCTATAGTTTTTATAGCTTTAACTCTGGCTGCTGTATATTTTATTAATATGCGTGGCAAACAAGTAAGTAACAGAGTTATCGGTTATATCCTCTATGTGATAGCGGCTATGATTCCAGGTTTATTGATGAGTAGAATTGAAAAAACAACTATTGGCATTGGCTCTGTATATTATGTTGCTCTGATCGTTCTAATATTAGCCTATAGTGGTTTTGGATTAATCACCAATCGGGAATAAACGAGCTCAAACATTCATTTTACTCTTCACCGGAATGCCTGGCAACCGGTGAAGAGCTTTATTTTGCTATGAGTTTCAGTTCTATCTCAAAACTTTCAGGACAGCTTGTTTATCAATTAGGTGGCGATAAGTATAAAAATTTCATCCACATTTACCTTTCCTGGAAGAAAGTTGTGGGCGAACTTTTAGCCTCAAAATCGTATCCTATAAAGATTGAAAATAAGGTTCTTTTTGTAACCGTACACAATAATACCTGGATGCAAGAACTGATTCTGATTAAGGATGATATCATATCTAAATATAAAAATATCTATGAGGAAGAGATTGCTGATATTGTCTTTCTTATTAGCAGTCCGAAAGGTAAATGCAAAAGACGCAAATAGCACCTTCTATATTATCAGCAGATTTTGGACGCCTTGCTTCCGAAATTGCTGCCTTGGAAACTGCAGGAGCAGATATCCTGCATTTGGATATAATGGATGGACATTATGTTCCCAATCTCAGTTTTGGATTTCCTGTTATTAAAGCAATCCGTAGGATGACCTCGCTTCCCTTGGATATCCATCTAATGGTTACCAATCCGGATTTTCATATTCCTATCTTACTTGATATGAATGTGCAATGGGTCAGCTTTCATCAGGAAACCTGTTATCATAGTCATCGGTTTATTCAGAAACTGAAAGATAAGGGTATCAAAGCTGGGTTAGCTTTAAATCCAGGAACTCCATTAGGAACTTTAGAAGCCCTTTTACCTGATCTGGATTATATATTGGTGATGAGTGTAAATCCCGGTTATTCAGCACAGGAATTTATTCCATCAGCAATTTATAAAATATGGGATTTATTTAATTTACGGAAAAAGAACAACTACCGATACTTGATTGAAGTTGATGGCGGAATTACTGCCGCTAATGCCAAAGCCATAAAAGAAGCAGGAACAGATATTTTAGTTTCAGCTTCCTATATTTTTAGCAGCGATAACTATGAACAGGCAATAGCTGCTCTGAAAAATGCATAAAAGACAAAGGATTTATAATGTTTGATAGCTTAACTGAACGCCTTGATAAAATATTTCGTAACTTACGCGGAAAAGGATATTTAACCGAAGATAACATTAAAGCCGGACTACGAGAAGTCCGTATGGCACTTCTGGAAGCAGATGTAAACTTCCGAATTGTAAAAAACTTCATTAGTGAAGTGGAAAAACGTGCCTTAGGTGCAGAAGTTATGAAATCGCTTACTCCGGGTCAACAGGTTGTGAAAATTGTTTATGAACAGCTTGTTAATCTTATGGATACTGAAGGTTTTCAGTTTAATGTTTATAACAACCGCCTAACAAAAGTGATGATGGTAGGTTTACAGGGTTCTGGAAAAACTACTGCTTGTGCCAAATTGGCCTCTTTTTATCGTAAAAAAGATACTAAACTAATGATGGTTGCTTGTGATGTTTATCGTCCTGCAGCTATTGATCAGCTTAAAATTTTGGGTAAGCAAATAAATGTTCCTGTAATTTCTGAAGATACAACAAATGTCCTGAGCATTGCAGATTCCGCTTTATCTATAGCTGATAAAGAAATGGTAAATCTTCTTATTTTTGATACGGCAGGACGTTTACATATCGATGAACCGATGATGGAAGAAGTTGCGCGTTTGAAAGCTCATATAAAACCAGATTATATCTTTTTTGTTGCAGATGCAACTACAGGACAGGATGCTGTTAATATTGCCAAAGAATTTTATGATAAACTAGCTTTTGATGCTGTGATTTTAACAAAAATGGATGGCGACGCACGCGGAGGAGCAGCTTTATCAATTAAAGCTGTTACAGGTAAACCTGTTGCTTTTGTTGGCATCGGAGAAAAAATAAGCGATCTGGAAATTTTTTACCCCGACCGTATGGCAAGCCGTATTTTAGGAATGGGTGATGTTTTAACCCTCATCGAAAAAGCGGAAGAATCTATAGATATGGAAGAGGAAGAAAAACTTGCCCGCAAAATGCTGAAAAACCAATTTACCTTAAACGACTTCCTGAAACAATTGCAGAGCATTAAAAAAATGGGTTCGCTGGAATCCATTATCAGAATGATCCCAGGTTTGGGACATAAACTCCCCGCTGATCTGAATATCGATGAGAAAGCACTGAAACATATTGAGGCAATTATCCAATCGATGACAGAAAAAGAACGCGAACATCCAGAAATTATTAATGGTAGCAGAAGATTGAGAATAGCAAAAGGTTGCGGACGAAGCGTTACAGAAGTTAATCGACTCTTAAAACAATTTGATGAAATGAAAAAAATGATGAAAAAAGTGAGCACACCGAAGGGAATGAAACATTTGGAAAGAATGATGGGCGGAAAATTACAGTAATTACCAAAAAGAGGACAGGATCACAAGGATTACACAAATTAAATAAGCCTGGAATGAAAAAAATTCCTTCACCAGAGAGCTTCGTGGCGATAAAAAATTAGCTGTGAGAAGAACAGGATTATATAGACTATAGGGATTTGAAGAATGAATCTCAACTAATATAACTTATCGCTTCCCTATATACCAAATCTCCCTATCATCATTTCATATTTTGTTCATTTGTTTATAATCACCTTACCTGTGCCTGTTTCAAAATATTGCTTATTGATATTACTATTTTCCAGGATAATGTTTCCAGTCCCCGTATTCACTGAAGCCATATCTATGTTGCTTTTGTTCAAGTGAACAGAACCTGTTCCAGATTCCAGCAAAGTAGTATCAATATTGCATTTATCGATTATGATTGATCCTGTTCCTGTTTCTGCAGAGAGCTTTTTAAGCTTGCTTTCGGAAACTATTATACTTCCGGTTCCAGCTTGAATTGTAATAGTTTGCTCTCCTATCATATCTGACAAATTTACTTTTCCTGTTCCCGTAGAAATATTGAGATTCAGGTTTTTAGGAATACTTCCAGTTATACTGAACAAAGATACAGGCTTTCCAGATTTAGTTTCGTAGCTTAATTTTTCTTTCTTCAAGCTAAATTTTGCATCACCAGGTTTATATTCCCAATATTTTAGCTGTAAGTTAATTTTCGGTTCAGAGCTTCCCTTAATATTCAAAGAAAGAGTTTCTCCATCTATTGTTAGAAAATTAGAATCATATCCTTCGGAAAGAGTTACTTCATTTTCATAGTTCAAAGTAACTCCATTAACCTTCACACCTTGTTCAATGTTATCTTTTCTTACACAGATACACGCTGAAACAAATAGCATTATAGTTAACGATATCACTAAAAAGGTTTTACATAAATACTGGGTCATCCTTTCGCTCCTAAAACTGTATATTATATTCATACTTAATATTATATACAGTTTTGAGAAAAAGCCAATTATTTTATCATTAATGCACTATATAACTTGGTGATTTAGCTTATTAAATACTCAATTGTATTATGTTATAATAACTTATCACACTTTACAAATTTTAGAAACAGGATTGAATGTTGCTTAATGAGTTATGGTGTAGATACGGTAGTGCCTCTCGGCAAATTTCTAAGGAGCACCACTACAGTTGCACTGCAACTAATTGAGTAAGAATGGAGTTTTTCCTTTGAGATTTGGATAAAAAAGTGCCTCCAGGTTATTCCTTTTTTTTAGGTAGGGATGTTTTATCTTTACTTTAAATATGGAATTTACATTTGCTTTTTACTGGCTATACTTTCTAATTTATCTATTACTTCTCGTTTTGTTTATTGGCATCATTGAAGCTATCAACGGTTTATATCAGTTTTCATTATTGCATTTTGTTTTACTATTGCTATTGTGCCAAGCTTGTTTTAGTGTTCAATATTGCAGTTACTTTCTTTGAAAACGCTTGACAATTTTTTCTATTTAGGAATATAGGAAATTAACAATAACAATGTAAAGGAGTTATGATGAAAAAATTATTAATTGCCATTAGCGCTCTTGCCCTAATTTTCGTTCTTGTGGGCTGTGCAAAGGGTCCCGAAAGTGTTGCTCAAAAGTTCATCGATGCTTGGGAGAATCAAGATATGAATTCTATGGAAAAACTTTCCACTCCAGAGAGCAAAGATATGCTGGGAATGTTTACTATGTTCAAAGTTAAAGATGCCACCGTTGGCGAAACTAAAATTTCTGGAGACAGTGCTATAGTGAATATTTCCTATACTACCGAAGAAGGAAATAAAGACGAATTTGATATGAATATGGTAAAGAAAGACGGTAAATGGTTGGTAGATATTAAAGGTAAGTAATGTCTTTAATAGACCTTTTTTCACGGGGTCTAACCTTTTCCCTAATTTTATTAACTGGCAGTTCGGCAATAAGTTCGATTCGAACTGCCAATTTATTTGTGGAAAGCACTTTTGAATTTTCCCAGCTTTCCTCTCTGGAATTGAAGGATGGAGATGTAATCCTCAGAAAAGGAAACAGTATATTATCCGAACTTATATCCAGAAATTTTCCTGCAGCCGAAGGTATGTCTCATTGCGGATTTATTTTCAAGATTCAGGATCAATATCAAGTAATTCATACAATTTCCAAATCCATCTCAGGAATAGATGGTATCCAGATGAATACTCTAGAAGAATTTATCAACGAAGCAAAACAAAATCGTATCTGTATCATCCGCTATCATAAAGAACTGAATTCAGCTGCTATGAAAAAGAGATGCCTCGTCCTTCTGAAACAGAAAACTCCTTTTGATAACGATTTTAACCTAAATGACTCTTCTGAATTATATTGCTCGGAACTGTTACGAAAGGTATATTTGGAACAAAGTGAACCAGATTTCTTTAAACTACGAAAAATTGCTGGCGTTGAGGTAATTGATTTTTCTACCTTTTTTGATACAAAACTCTTTACCCCAATTTATAAGAATTATTAAACTATCTTAATTGAAAAATCCCTATGAGCTACTGAACTCTGTCTTTTTTATATCACTATCAACAAATGGGAAATTTGAGAGATAAGCGCTATAGGGCTTTTAAAAAACAAAAAGACTACACGGATTCTTGAATATCTGCTATGTTATAAGCTCCATAATTATCAGCTAATTATTTTATCAGTTTTGAAAAAAGAGCGAAAAGGATTGACAGAGATAAGGGTTAAAATTTTTTTGCTCCCAGTGAATATAGTGTGATAATGATTTATAAGTATAGTGTTTCATAATCCTCGTATTTAGATTAGTTAAGAAATAAGCAAAAAAGCAGTTGACAAAATCGAGGACTGAAAATTTAGTGGCAAAACTTATTGCCGATGTAGCTCAAAGGTAGAGCAATTGATTTGTAATCAATAGGTTGGGGGTTCAATTCCCTTCATCGGCTCCAGCGGTTTGAAAATTTGTGGAGAGGTTCCCGAGTGGTCAAAGGGATCAGACTGTAAATCTGCTGTCAGATGACTTCGGAGGTTCGAATCCTCCCCTCTCCACCAGAGTTTTTTAAATACTAAAAAAGCGGGAGTAGCTCAGTTGGCTAGAGCATCAGCCTTCCAAGCTGAGGGTCGCGGGTTCGAACCCCGTTTCCCGCTCCAAATTTTGTGAAGGAGAGCTCAAGTAGCTCAGCAGGTAGAGCACCTCCTTGGTAAGGAGGAGGTCACCGGTTCAAGTCCGGTCTTGAGCTCCACTTTTTAAAAGCTAAATGGATAGTTCTTTTGATAATTTATCCGCTGCTTTGAAAAAATGAAGAAAGGATAGTATATGCCTTATGGTATATATTTTTTTTGATAAATTAAGAATACGAGATGGGCTTGTGAGAATCAAGTCCAGGAGGAACAATGGCAAAAGAGAAATATGTTCGAACTAAGCCACATCTGAATGTGGGAACGATTGGTCATATTGACCATGGAAAAACAACGCTCACAGCAGCGATTACTTTGTATCTGAGTAATAAGGGCGGAGCTAAATTCCGTACCTTTGATAGTATTGATAATGCACCGGAAGAAAAAGCCCGTGGGATAACTATTGCTACATCTCATGTTGAATATGAAACAGAAACCCGCCATTATGCTCATATCGATTGTCCTGGGCACGCTGACTATATTAAAAATATGATTACTGGTGCAGCACAAATGGATGGAGCCATATTAGTGGTAAGTGCTGATGATGGTCCTATGCCTCAAACTCGCGAGCATATTTTGCTTGCCCGCCAAGTTGGAGTGCCTGCAATAGTAGTCTTTATGAACAAATGCGATCTGGTTGATGATCCTGAATTGCTTGACCTGGTAGAAATGGAAGTTCGTGAATTGCTGGATAAATATGAATTTCCAGGCGATGAAGTTCCTGTGATTCGCGGTTCTGCACTTAAAGCATTAAATGGGGATCCCGAAGGCGAAAAAAGGATTCAAGAACTGCTTGACGCAATCGATAGCTATATTCCGCTACCTGAACGTCCTGTTGATAAGCCCTTCCTTATGCCGGTGGAAGATGTTTTCAGTATTCCTGGCAGAGGAACTGTGGCTACAGGCCGCGTGGAAAGAGGTGTAATTAAAGTTGGCGATAAAGTTGAACGCGTTGGTGTTAAAGAAACGGTAGAAACAACCTGTACAGGTGTGGAAATGTTTCGTAAACTTCTGGACGAAGCCCAAGCTGGAGATAATATTGGTGTGCTTTTGCGTGGTTTTGGTAAAAATGATATTGCTCGCGGAATGGTGTTAGCAAAACCTAAATCCATTACCCCTCATACCAAATTTAAAGGTCAAACCTATATTCTAACTGCAGAAGAAGGTGGCCGCCATAAACCTTTCCAAACCGGTTATCGCCCTCAGTTTTATTTCCGCACTACTGATGTTACTGGTAGTTTAACTCTTCCCGAAGGAGTAAAAATGGTTATGCCTGGTGACAATGTAGAAATACAGGCAGAACTTATTACACCTATCGCTATGGAACAGGGTCTGCGTTTTGCAATTCGTGAAGGTGGACATACAATCGGTAGCGGTGTTGTTTCTGAAATGATTGAATAGAGGACCGGATACAAGATAATGAGAGATATAATTATACTTGCCTGCGAAGAATGCAAGAACCGTAATTATACAACAACTCGCAATAAACGTAAGCATCCGAACAGAATGGAGCTAAAAAAATATTGCCCCACCTGTCGGAAGCATACTGTTCATAAACAGCGTTAAAGATACTCTTTAAAATGTTGCAAAGGACAGTAGTTCAATTGGTAGAGCACCGGTCTCCAAAACCGGGGGTTGCGGGTTCGATTCCTGCCTGTCCTGCCACAACATTTTATAGAAATACTATATCGGAGGCAGGTTCTACCTCCAGGATGAAAGGGAATAAAGATTATGAAATTCGAGAAAATTAGTCGTTTCTTTCGAGATGTATATTCCGAAATGAAATGCGTAAGCTGGCCTACAAAAGCAGACCTTAAGGAAGGGACTCTAGTAGTTATTATTATGTCTGCAATTGTAGCTATATTTTTATCCTTGGTAGATTTTGGTTTTACCAAAATTATGGAACTTGTATTTTAAAACAATGGATGAAAAACAAATGAAATGGTATGTGATTCATACCTATTCAGGCCACGAAAATAAGGTTAAAACAGCCATCGAAAAAGGTCTGTCTGGCACTCCTATGGAAAAAAATGTAGGACGCTTACTAGTCCCAGTGCGCAAGACCTTTGTGATTAGAGAAGGCAAAAAGATAGAACGGGATAAAAAAATCTTTACTTCCTATGTGATTATGGAAGCAGATATGACACCTGAGCTGAAAGCTTATATTCTTCAAATTGCAGGAGTAACTAGTTTTTTAGGAATCAGCAAAGAACATAAAGAACCCATACCCTTATCACAAGAAGAAGTGGACCGCCTTTTAGGGATAACTGATCCAAACCGTGATGTTAAGGTCTTTTCTTATATGCCAGGAGATATGGTTAAAGTTATTTCTGGTCCTTTTACAGATTTTGAGGGTATTGTACAAAAGACCACGGAAAACGGAACTAAACTGATTATAGAAGTAACAGTGTTTGGACGCAGAACCCCGGTTGAACTTAATGCCAACCAGGTAGAACTAATTAAGAAATAAAGAAGATAAAATAGAGGTAATAAATGGCTAAACCTAAAGATGCTGTAGCGATGATAAAACTACAACTTCCAGCTGGAAAAGCAACTCCGGCACCTCCTGTAGGACCTGCCTTAGGGCAAGTAGGAGTGAATATTCCAGAATTTTGCCGTCAGTTTAATGAAAAAACAGCTGATCAGCCGGGCATGGTTTTTCCGGTAGTAATTTATGTAGCGAAGAATAAATCTTTTACATTTGAAATAAAAACCCCTCCAGCTTCAGTACTGATTAAAAAAGAAGCAGGTCTGGCTACCGGTAGCGCTACCCCCAATAAAGTAAAAGTTGGAAAAATTAACCGCGAACAGCTTAAAAATATAGCTCAGATGAAAATGAAAGATATGAATTGCTTTTCCCTTGAATCTGCTATGAATATGATCGCTGGAACTGCACGAAGTATGGGTGTTACAATTGAAGACTGATACTTCGATGCAGGAGATAGTATTCATAAGGAGAGTCAATGAAACATAGTAAAAGGTATAATGTTGCCTATTCGATGTTCGATCGTCAAAAAAGATTAGACCTTAACGAAGCTGTTAAACTTATAAAGAGTTTACCTGCTTCCAAGTTTGACGAAACAGTTGAGGTCCATTTTAATTTGGGTGTCGATCCTCGAAAGGCAGATCAGCAAATTAGAAACTCTCTTGTCTTGCCTCATGGAACTGGTAAAGAGATGCGAGTTTTAGTTTTTGCTGAAGGTGACAAGGCAGAAGAAGCCAAACAAGCTGGTGCAGATTATGTTGGTGTGGATGATCTCATCGAAAAAATATCGGGCGGATGGTTCGATTTTGATGTGGTGATTGCCACTCCCAATTTAATGGGACGCATCGGAAAACTGGGACGCGTTTTAGGCCCCAGAGGATTAATGCCCAACCCTAAAGTAGGAACTGTTACAATGGATGTTGGTAAAGCAGTGCAGGAAGCTAAAGGTGGAAAAGTTACTTACCGTGTTGATAAGTTTGGTAATTTACATATTCCTGCAGGTAGACTTAGCTTTGATGAAGATAAACTAAAAGAAAACATCAAAGCTATTATTGCTGCTGTGCTTAGAGAGAGACCTTCTACTTTAAAGGGTATTTATATTAAGAGCATAACCCTCTGCACAACTATGAGTCCTGGAATCAAAATTCAGGTCGCAAGCGCAACCTTGGAAGCAAGAAGCTAAGGGGAGTATGAAGATGGTTCAAAGTATTAAGTATGACATAGTGACGGACTTGACAGCAAGACTAAGTGGCGCAAAAGCGATCGTATTGGTAGATTACAAGGGAATAAACATCGAGCAAGTGAATCAATTGCGCAACCGCTTCAGAGAAAGTCAAGTGGACTACTTTGTCCAAAAAAATACCCTAATTAAAATTGCTTTAAATGGTTTGGGTATTACAGAATTAGATCCGTATCTCAACGGACCAACCGCTGTGGCAGTATGTAAAATGGATGAAGTATCCCCTGCCCGCGAGCTTACTAAATTCTTAAAAGAGGTGATGGAGAATAAGAATTATCCTTCGTTCAAAGTCGGTTATATTGCAGGGCATATATTTGATGCTGTTGAATTGACTGCTTTGGCAAAACTTCCATCCCGCGAAGAACTACTTGCCAAAGTGTTAAGCTGTATGAATGCTCCGCTTAGCAACTTTGTAAGTATTAATCAGGGTATCATCCGCAAGTTTGTTTATGCTCTTGATGCCATAGTAAAAAAACAAGCTGAAGCCAGCTAAAAAAAAATTATTCATATATCCGATGGAGGAACAATGTCCGATAAAAAGCAACAAGTAATTGATCTAATTAAGGAGATGACAGTTCTTGAGCTCTCTGAATTGGTAAAAGAGATGGAAGAGGTTTTTGGTGTTTCCGCTGCTGCTCCTGTAGCTGTTGTTGCCGCAACACAAGGTGCTGCTGAAGGTGGAGTAAAAGAAGAACAGACAGAATTCGATGTTATATTAACCAGTGCCGGCGAGAAAAAAATCAATGTGATTAAAGTTGTAAGAGAGATAACCAAGCTTGGTCTCAAGGAAGCAAAAGACCTTGTTGATAGTGCACCCAAGATGGTTTCTGAGAAAGTTAGCAAGGAAGAAGCAGAATCAATTAGGAAAAAACTCGAAGAAGCCGGTGCAACTGTCGAAGTCAAATAATCGAACCATAATCAGGATAAAGGTCCAAAAAAAGTCCTGCGGGACTTTTTTTGGCCTAATTTCCCAATCCAATTATCCATAAATGATGGTTTTTTTAACTATAAGCCAGCAAACCAATTTTCCATACATCAATGGCGCAACAACAAGCGTGAGCAAAATTGAGATTAACAAAAAGAGCCCAAAATGTTAGGAAATAAACACCTAAAAGGAGAGAGCTTTTGAGAAAGGTTAAAAGTTATTCACGAATATCCGGAAGATTTGCTGAACTCGGGATTCCGGAGGTAGAAATACCCAATCTTCTGGCTATGCAAGTGGATTCCTTCAACGAATTTCTGCAAAAGGATATTCACCCGCAACGCAGAGAGAAAAAAGGCCTGCAAGCCGTATTCGAAAATGCATTTCCCTTGGAAGATGCCAAAGGTAATTTTCTGTTAGAATTTGTTGAATATAGCGTTTTGCAGGAAAAGTATACCATTGAGGAATGTCGGGACCGAAACCTCACTTATCAGGCGCCTCTTAAAGCCAAAATGCGTCTAAGTGTGTTTGAAAATAATGAAGGTGTTCGGGAGCATAAAGACACTTTAGAACAAGAAGTTTTCTTAGGAGAAATCCCTCTGATTACGGAACAGGGAACTTTTGTTATCAATGGAGCAGAACGTGTCATTATTTCACAATTACAACGTTCGCCCGGAGTGTTCTTTTCTGAAGAGAAACATCCCAGTGGAAAAACACTTTATTCTGCAAAAGTGATTCCCTACAGCGGTTCGTGGCTGGATTTTGATATAGATATTCATGATGTGATGTATGTGCATATCGATAAACGTCGTAAGCTTCCAGTAACTACACTTTTTCGTGCTATCGGGATATCCACTAATGAGGATTTGCGAAAGACCTTTTACAAAACCGAGCAGCTGAATTTGAAAAGTGCTAAAGGTCGCCATCTCTATGCAGATATATATGAAACCGATAATCCCGAACCTATTGCTTTAGCAAACGAGCAGATCACTGATTCCTTGATAAAATTTTTAACTGAAAGAAAAATCACTAAGGTGGAAGTGATTGATTATAATTATGAAATTGCCAGAAAGGTTTTGGAAAATACTCTGGCAAAAGACCCAACCACCAACCAAGAAGAAGCTCTGAAAAAAATCTATGCCTTAATACGCCCTGGTGAAGATGCGCCTATAGAAGTTGCTAAACAGCTTGTAGATAGAATGTTTTTCAATGAAAAGCGTTACAACTTGGGAGAGGTCGGTCGTTACAAAATGAATACCCGCTTAGGTATAAATGTAGATCCCAAAGTGATGACTCTTACGGTTGAGGATTTTGTATATATCTTTAAAACTTTAATAAACATCTATCACGATGAAGATGAAGTGGATGATATCGATCATTTATCAAATAGAAGAGTACGAACTGTTGGTGAATTGCTGCAGGAACAATATACTTCAGGAATGGCTATGATATCCAGAATAATTCAAGAACGGATGGCCATTTCCAATATTGATGAAGTTACTGTGCACGATCTTGTAAATAGTAACGCTCTTATTTCAGTAGTTCAATCATTCTTTTTAACAGGTCAATTATCTCAATTTATGGAGCAGACTAATCCACTTGCAGCTTTAAGACATAAGCGTGCTCTTTCTGCTCTAGGTCCTGGAGGTTTAACTCGTGAGCGAGCTGGTTTTGAAGTTCGAGATGTTCATTCATCTCACTATGGACGTGTGTGTCCAATTGAAACACCGGAAGGACCAAATATTGGATTGATAGTTTCTCCTGCTTTATATTCCAGGATAAACTATTTTGGCTTCATAGAAACTCCTTACCGGAAGGTTGTGGATGGATGTGTAACTGATGAATTTGAATATCTTGATGCTGCCCAAGAAGAGAAATATATTATAGCCCAAAGCGATATTCATTTGGATGATAACCGTAGAATTACCGATGATGTTATTTTTGCCAGAGATCGAGGTGATTTTGTTCAAGTTAACCCTAAAAATGTTCAGTATATGGACATAGCACCTCAACAGATGGTTTCAGTATCGGCAGCTTTGATTCCATTTTTAGAGCATGATGATGCAAACCGTGCATTGATGGGTTCAAATATGCAACGACAGGCAGTTCCTCTGATAAATCCTCAAGCACCTCTTGTTGGGACTGGTATGGAAAAAATCGTCTCTATGGATACCTCAGCAATTGCTGTAGCTCCCTATGATGGAATTGTTACTCAAGTAACTTCTGCTTTTATTGATCTAAAACCAATTAGTGAGAAAGATGAAGCGTTCTATTTATCCATCGGAAACCGGATTTATCTGAAAAAGTTTGTCCGTACTAATCAAGATACTTGTATCAACCAGCGTCCTATAGTTCGCATAGGTGATAATGTTAAAAAGGGGCAGCCTATATCTGATGGAGCTTGTGTAGAAGATAACCGTTTGGCTTTAGGGACCAATATGATGGTTGCCTTTATGCCTTGGTATGGTTATAATTATGAAGATGCTATTATTTTAAGTGAAAAAGTAGCAAGAGATGATTCTCTCACTTCCATTTATATTGAAGAATTGGAAGTCTTGGTAAGGAATGTGAAAAACGGGCGTGAGGAATTGGCCTACGATATTCCTAATGTTCCTGCTCAGGCATTGAAAAATCTTGATAAAACTGGCATTATCAGAGTAGGTAGTGTGATTAGGGCTGGAGATGTAATTGTAGGTAAGGTTACTCCTAAAAGTGTAGAAATTGATCCTTCTCCGGAAGAAAATTTGATGCGTGCTTTGTTTGGAGACCGAGCAGGTGATTTTACCAATAGCTCTTTAAAAGCCAAACCGGGAATGGAAGGAGTGGTTATCGATGTTAAGGTGTTTTCCCGTTTGGAAGAAGGCAGCGATTTGGAAGAAGAGAATGAAGATAGAATTGAAAAGCTGAAAGAAGAATTAGCTTTGCGGCGTAGGAAAATTGAGGAATTTAAGGAAGAAAAACTTTCATCGGTGCTTGTGGGACAGATTGCTAAAAATATCTGGGATGAGAAAACCAATGCACCCTTTATTGCTCCTGGTAAGAAAATTACTAAAGAAGATATCAAACGCATTAACTTCAAAAAACTCGATTTGGATGTTGAATTAGTTGAAGATAGTGAAGTGAATAATTATATCTATTACCAGATAGTCCTGAAAATCAAACAATCACTCGAACAAAGCGACAACATTTATAAAAAATCACGGGAACGAATCAAACATGGTGATGAACTTCAATATGGCGTCCGTAAAATGGTTAAGGTATATGTAGCCAAAAAACGCAAAATTGAAGTAGGAGATAAGATGGCTGGACGCCATGGTAATAAAGGTGTAATATCTATTGTTGCCCCTGTCGAAGATATGCCTTTTATGGAAGACGGCACGCCTGTAGATATAGTACTAAATCCTTTAGGTGTTCCATCTCGTATGAATATCGGTCAGATTATGGAAACTCATTTAGGATGGGCAGCAAAGACCCTTGGCTTCGAAGTTGAAACCCCTATTTTTGATGGCGCATCCAATGAAGATATTCGTTCCGAATTGCGAAAAGCAGGTCTACCAGAAGATGGCAAGACAGTTCTTTATGATGGTAAATCTGGTGAGCCTTTTAAAGAAAGGGTAACGGTGGGAGTTATCTATATGATGAAACTGAATCACCTAGTAGCCGATAAAATGCATGCACGTTCCACGGGACCTTATTCACTTATAACTCAACAACCCTTAGGTGGAAAAGCTCAGCATGGTGGTCAGCGATTAGGAGAAATGGAAGTTTGGGCTTTGGAAGCCTATGGAGCTTCTCATGTTCTGGAAGAAATGCTAACAATCAAAAGTGATGATGTGGATGGTCGTAACAATGCATTCAAAGCTATTACTAAAGGCGAAAATCCACCTCCTCCCGGAGTGCCTGAATCCTTTAATGTTCTCATCAGTGAACTGAAGTCACTGGGCTTTGATATTGAATTTATCAAAGAAGAAGAGAGAAGGTAACGGAGGGAAATAGGATGTTAAAAGATAAATATGAAATTAAGCCAAACGAATATGATGCAGTTCGCATAAAGATTGCTTCTCCTGATACTATTAGACATGAATGGTCCCACGGAGAAGTAACAAAACCCGATACTCTAAATTATCGAACTCTTAAACCAGAAAAAGATGGTTTGTTTTGTGAGAGAATATTTGGACCGGAACGGGATTATGAATGCGCTTGCGGAAAATATAAAAAGAAACGCTTTCAGGGCACTGTTTGTGATCGTTGTAATGTTTTAGTAACAACTTCTCGCGTACGAAGAACTCGTATGGGACATATTGAATTAGCAGTGCCTATTGCTCATATCTGGTTTGTGAAAAGTGCTCCTAGCAAAATTGGAACTTTACTTGATATGACAGTTAAAGACCTCGAAAGGATTCTTTATTACGAGTCCTTCATTGTTATTGATCCGGGCGATAGTCCTTATGAAAAAATGGAACTGCTGGAAGTTGATGAATATTACGAGATTAAAGACAAATTGGGAGATAACTTCCTGGCCCTTATGGGTGGAGAAGCAATCCAAGAATTGCTCAAGCGGATTAACTTAAAAAATGAAGCGCTTGACCTTAGGACTCGTCTTAAATTTGAAGAATCAGCCTTGCGTAAACAAAAGCTGATTAATAAGCTTAAAATAGTAGATGCCTTTATCAAAAGTGGTAATCGTCCCGAAGATATGATTTTGGAAGTTTTACCTGTGCTTCCGCCAACTTTAAGACCATTAGTTCCTTTGGAGGGTGGCCGCTTTGCAACTGCTGATTTTAATGACTTATATAGAAGAGTTATTACCAGAAATAACCGTTTGAAACAGCTTTTAGAAATCCGTGCTCCAGAAGTTATTTTACGCAATGAAAAACGAATGTTACAAGAAGCAGTTGATGCTTTAATTGATAATGGTAGAAAAGCACGTCCAGTACGGGGCAGAGGAAATCGTCCCTTAAAATCATTAACAGATCAGCTTAAGGGTAAACAAGGGCGTTTTCGCCAAAATCTTTTGGGTAAGCGAGTAGATTATTCTGGCCGTAGCGTTATTACGGTTGGTCCCGAACTAAAACTTTATCAATGTGGGCTTCCCAAAGAAATGGCAGTTGAGCTCTTTAAGCCCTATCTTATTGAAAAACTACAAAAAATGGGGGAAGTAGATAAAGTAAAAAATGCCAAAAAACTAATAGAGAAAAAACAACCAGAAATATGGTCTATTCTGGAAGAAGTAATAAAAGATTATCCTGTTATGCTAAACCGTGCTCCAACTCTTCACCGTTTAGGTATTCAAGCATTTATGCCCGTATTAACAGATAACAAAGCTATCCAATTACATCCAATGGTTTGTGTTCCTTTTAATGCTGATTTTGATGGTGACCAAATGGGGGTTTATATCCCTCTTTCTCTGGAAGCTCAAATTGAAGCCAGAGTATTGATGCTCTCTACTCGCAATCTGTTATTACCTGCAAACGGACGTTTAGCTATGGCTGCAAACCAAGATATCGTTTTGGGATGCTATTATCTAACAATGGAAGAAACTCCTGCTCCCAAAGATATTGAAAAATTGCGTCATTTTTATGGTCCTGATGAAGTTATTGCGGCTTACGAAGAAGAAGAACAATTAAGCATAGCTAAAGGTGATTCTGTCTTTGAACGGAATTTAGACCTACATACTTGGATTCGCTTAAAACTGGAATCCGAATATATTATCACAACCGTAGGCAGGGTTATTTTCAATCAGATTATGCCCCCAGAAGTAGGTTTTCAGAACTATGTTTTCGACAAAGGAAAACTGAACGATCTGGCTATGTTATGTTTTGATGCTGTTGGACAATGGAGAACTGCACAAATTTTGGACAAAGTTAAAGAACTTGGTTTTAGCTATGCTACAAGAGCAGGAGTAACATTCAGTTTTGAAGATATAATTGTTCCTGAACGGAAAAATGATATAGTTGCTCAATCTGAAGGGGAAGTAAAAAAAATAAACGACCTTCATCAAAAAGGTGGAATTACCGAAAACGAACGTTTTGGACGAGTTGTTGACCAATGGAAAAAAACTACAGTGCGGGTTACAGATGAAATGATGGAAGAACTCTCCAGAACAAGAAATGGCTTGAACTCTATTTATATGATGTATAAATCTGGAGCGCGCGGCAGTAAAGACCAGATTAAACAATTGGGTGGAATGCGTGGTTTGATGGATAAACCTACAAAAATAGGTGCCACGGGTGGAGCCGATATTATTGAAACTCCGATCAAGAGTAACTTTAAAGAAGGGCTTACTGTCCTTGAATATTTCGTATCCACTCACGGAGCGCGTAAGGGATTGGCAGACACAGCGTTAAAAACAGCTGACGCAGGATATTTAACCCGTAGGTTAGTAGATGTTGCCCAAAATGCTATTATCACAATTGAAGATTGTGATACTACCAGAGGGGTGAATATGACAGCCCTCAAAGAAGGCAACGAAATTGTACAAACCCTGGCCGAAAGAATTCAGGGAAGAACTGCTGTGGATGATGTTGTAAGTCCCATCACAGGAAGAGTTTTAGTTTCTGCAGGTGAAGAGATAAGCAACAAGATGGCCAGAACTATCCAAAACCATGGTATAATTTCTGTACATGTTCGCAGTGTTCTTACTTGTGAAGCTGAAAGAGGAATATGTGCAAAATGTTACGGACGCAATCTTGCCACTCAGAAACCTGCAAAATTAGGTGATCCAGTAGGTATTATTGCCGCTCAAAGTATTGGTGAACCTGGAACACAATTAACACTTAGAACCTTCCACATTGGAGGAGCTGCTTCTACAGCTACAGAATTGGCAGAAGTTGTTGCCAGCCATGATGGTATTGTAAAATTCGATAGGATGAATACAGTTACCAATCCCGAAAATCAGCTTATCTCCGTTAGCCATTTAGGTCGAATTTTGATTGTGGACGAACAGGACGATAGAAAAGTGTTAGAAGAATTTAAAGTAGAATATGCGGCAACTGTTCATGTTCAGGATGGTCAAAAAATTGCCAAAGATACGAAGCTCCTTTCTTGGGACCAGTTCAATAACCCTCTTATTTCTACAGCAAAGGGTGTGTTGCACTATGAAAACTTTATTAAGGATATAACTTACAAAGAAGAATATAACGATATAACTCTTGCTCGAGAGCTTACTATTATTGAATCCAAAGACCGTAGAAAACAACCGCAGTTCAGAATTGTTGGCGAAGATGGAACTGTACGGTTAATTCCTTTACCAACAGGATTGATTGTTCGCGTGGAAGATGGAAGCTTTGTGCATACCGGCGATATTTTAGGCCAGACCTCCAGAATGACTATAAAACAACGTGATATAACAGGTGGGTTACCCAGAGTGCAGGAACTTTTTGAAGCAAGGGTTCCCAAAGATAAAGCCAAGATCTCCGATATTGATGGAATTGTAACAATTGGTGGCTTGAAAAAAACCGGAAGAGATATTTTCGTTACTCCTCCTAATGGACTTTTTGCTCCATTTGATGGAAAAGTATCTATTTATTCCGATGAAGATAAAAATCAGTATATTGCAGTGCTTTCTGATAAAGCAGTATTGAGTGAAAACGATGGTAAAGTAACTATCTTAGAAGAAAATCGCAAGAAGATAATTCAGGTAGCTAAACGCGGTCAGAAACCGGTTCAATATTCTGTACCCAAAGGGATGCAAATTTTAGTTAAGGAAGGTGAATCCGTTAAAACGGGAACTCCTCTTTGCGGTAAACTATACGCAGTTCCACCTGAACAGGAAAGTATCGTTTCAACTGGTGATAGCGTTTCTATTCACCAGCCGCTTGCTGGTAGAAAGTATATCATACCTTCTGGAAAACGAATTATCGTTCACCAGGGTGACTATGTGGAAAGTGGAGACGCTTTATCAGATGGTCCATTAGATCCTCACGATATGTTAGTGAAAGGTGTTATCGAAGCTCAAATTCTTATTCTGAATGAAATTCAAGAAATATACCGTAAACAGGGCGTGAAAATTGACGATAAACATGTTAGCGTAATCATTCGTCAGATGTTCAAAAAGGTTAGAATTACCGATAGTGGTAGCACCAGTTTTCTACAAGGTGATATTGTAGATAAGATTCTGGTGGAGAAAGAAAATAGGGAAGCAATATCTTTCGGTAAAACACCTGCTCAATTTGAACAATTGCTTCTGGGAATAACTAAAACTTCTTTGTTAACCGATAGCTGGCTTTCAGCCGCTTCGTTCCAGGAGACCACAAAAGTACTCACAAAAGCTGCTATTGAAGGAAGAGTTGATCATCTGGAAGGTCTGAAAGAAAGCATCATTATTGGTCACCGTATTCCTGTAGGAACAGGGGCAAAACTCTATAATAATATGATTAAACAAGCAGTGAATGAAGGTAAAACCGTTGCCCAAATAATCGATGAATATGCTCATCATGCGGAAGAGGAAGAAAGTGAAGATTACCTTAATTTCTAAAATACACTATAACTCAATAAGATAAAAGGAGAAAATCAGTGCCAACCATTAATCAATTGGTTCGTAAAGGTAGAGCCGATGTCGAAAAGAAAAGAAAGAACAGGGCGCTTATGGAATGTCCGCAAAGGCGCGGAGTATGCACAAGAGTATATACAACTACGCCCAAAAAACCTAATTCGGCTCTTAGAAAAGTTGCCCGTGTCCGTCTTGTAAACGGATTTGAAATTACAGCATATATTCCTGGAGAAGGTCACAACCTACAAGAGCACTCTATTGTTTTAGTGCGCGGAGGTCGTGTAAAAGACCTTCCTGGTGTTCGTTATCATATTGTTCGCGGAGCTCTTGATTCTGCAGGAGTAGAAAAACGCGAAAGATCTCGTTCCAAATATGGAACTAAACGTCCCAAAGCTAAATCGGGAAAATAAAGGGAGGATATAATTTATGCCCAGAAAACGTAGAGCTGTTGTCCGGGAAGTCCTTCCGGATCCAAAATACAACGATATCACCCTTACCAAATTTATGAATTGTCTGATGAACCAAGGTAAGAAAAGCATCGCAGAAAAAATCGTATATGGTGCTTTCGATATTATCGCAGAAAAAACTAAAGAAGAACCCCTTGTCGTTTTTAAATCTGCTTTGGAAAATGTGCGCCCCTTAGTTAAAGTCGTTTCTAGACGCGTTGGTGGTTCCAGTTATCAAATTCCTCTTGAGGTTAATGAAAAAAACGGCAGAGCTTTAGCTTTTCGTTGGATAATTTCCAATGCACGAGCCAGAAGCGAAAAAACAATGACGGAAAAACTTGCCGCCGAACTTATTGCCGCTTATAAAAAAGAAGGTGCTTCCATTAAAAAAAGGGAAGATACCCATAAAATGGCTGAGGCCAATAAAGCATTTGCCCACCTCAGGTGGTAATTTAACTTTCATAATTCCTGAATTGTAAAATGCCTTTACCTGTGTTTGAGAGTAAAGGCATTTTTCTTTTATAGGTTACTAACTGCTAATTCAACTGATGTAGGTAGGCTAATTTTTTCAGAACTATCCAATATTTATGGCAAAGTAGAGATTGTTCTTGCGCTACAAATTCACTAACTTTTCGCATTTTCATTTTCACTTACGGCTTGTTTTAGAATGCTTTCATAATATTCATCTTTGTGCAGATCGCTTCTTTTGCTTGCGTGCCCATAACTGCTTGTTATATAGTTTATTGTCTCACGACTCTCTAACATAGAAGTAACACTTCTCATATTTCGTAACGGCAATGTTAAAGAACTGTTACTATATTATTAGATGTTGAAGCAAGTATGAATTTATGGTCTGGAAGTCGAGAGGCCTGGAGGTTAATCCCAACCTCAACTTCTTAAGCTGTATGGAAGTTATCTCAATACACAATTTCTGTCAATTTTATCTTTGTTTCATTTTCCTTTGCCAAAACTGGTGCATTTTAAAACTCTATTTCCATATATAACATTCAGAAAACCAGCTTATTTAATTGCAATCTAAAATCCCCAAAATCCCACAAATCTTGTTCATCCCCTACCTATTAAATCTGCGTGAGACCTTTATCTGTGTTATCTATGCAATCTGTGAGAGAATATTTTTCAGGAAGAACGACAGGGTGTCGTTCCCCTGACAACCGAGTTATGCAGTTTCCGCTTTCTTTTATAATTGCCTGATAGTTTGTTTGTTGTTGTTGACGAAGAAGTCAACCTTTCTGTATTTTCGACGGGTTAAAACCCGTCGCTCAAATCTGTCGTCCCGATGGGAATAATATTATCTGTTACTATTTGCGCCGGGTTAAAACCCGTCGCTAATATCTGTCGTCCCGATGGGACTAATTTATTTGTTCTACATTGCGCCGGGTTAAAACCCGTCGTTAGTATGTATCGTTCCTAACGGAGCTTTTATTCGGAATCCTCTTAATCCTTAAATCCTGAAATCCTTGTTTCTAAACTTAAATCTTCGTGAACAAATCCCTAAAATCCTTGTTTCTAAACTTAAATCCAAAAAATCCCTAAAATCCTGATCATCCCTTACCTATTATCTTTTTTCCGAAGGACTTACGCCACCGTCGCTATGATTGTGTCGCCCTTTGGGGCTTAAATAATCACTTAGACAGTCATCATATATAATATATAATCCTCTAAATCCTATAATCCTAAAATCCTTGTTTCTAAACTTAAATCTTCGTGAACAAATCCTGAAATCCTTGTTTCTAAACTTAAATCTTCGTGAACAAATCCTAAAATCCTTGTTTCCAAACTCAAATCTGCGGGAAATATATTCTCTTATTCATTACCTTTAGCATAATAACAAAACAATGCCTGTTATATAATTCCATTTTTGGCAATAGAAAAAACGGCTGCAGTAAAGAGCTACAGCCGTTTTGCATAGTTAGTTGTACTTTCGGTGTTTTCGGTGTTTTCGGTGGCTAATCAATAAATCCTTTTAATCCTCTAATCCTTAAATCCTTGTTTCTCAGCTTAAATCTGCGTGAAATATTTTCGGTATTTTAGGGCAATGTCTTACGCGGGATTTTCCCAAAATCGGGTTTCAGCGGAGGGTTTTTCTTTATTTCTGCCAGGCAGGTTTTGATAGCAACATCCAGTTGCGGATCTTTTCCCTGAACATAATCCTGAGGCATAATATCCACTTCAATATCGGGATCGGTTCCATAATTTTCCACACCCCAACCGACATCTTTGAACCAACAACTGAATTCCGGTTGAGTAGTAATTGTTCCATCCACCAGCCAATGCCTGGGCCAAATTCCGATTACTCCCCCCCAAGTTCTTTTACCAATCAGTTTTCCCAAACCCAAAAGTTTGAAACTGTGGGAGAAAATATCGCCATCGCTACCGGCATGTTCATCCGTGATACAAACCATAGGACCCATGGGAGCATTATCCATATAAGGATTGGCACCCCACCAACGGGTTTTATCATAGCCGATTCTTTTGCGTGCCAGTTTTTGCAGCAGTAATCCGGAAACGCTGCCTCCTCCATTACTACGGACATCAATAACCAGTCCTTCGTGATCCACTTCTGCCAGGAAATAGCGATGGAATTCTATCAAACCATCTTTTTGCATATCCGGAAGATGCAGATAGCCAAGTTTGCCTTTAGAGGCATTGTGGACATATTCACGATTACTTTCTACCCAATCCCGATAACGAGCTTGGGTTTCATCTTTCATTGTAGGCAGGGTTACCACTTTTTCTTCCTTCCCATTGGGACTGGTAACACTTAGCTGCACTTGTTGTCCGGCTAAATTCAAAGTTAATCTTTCCGGAGGAGTAGTTTTAGTTACGGGAATTCCATTTACGGCTTTAATTATCCAGCCCTCGGACACATTAATACCCGGGTTCATAAAAGGCGAACGATTTTCGCTTAGCCAATGGTCTCCTTTTAAAATACGGATTATTTCATAGCCCTTTTTGCGAGCATTATAGCGATAATCAATGCCCAATTTGCCGATTCTATAATTAGGACTTTGACGATAGTCACCGCCAAATTCGTAACAGTGGCTGGTGCCCAATTCGCCTTGCACTTCCCACATCAAATCGGAAAAATCACTTCTACAGGCACAACGCTCAACTAAAGGATAATAACGGTCAAAAACCTTTTGCCAGTTAACCCCTGCCATATCTTCCACCCAATATTGTTGTGTCTGTAAACGCCAGGCCTCTTTAAACATTTGTTGCCATTCTGCAACAGGCACAATTTCCACAGAAAAACGGTTCAAATCAATATAGCCGCTCTTTTTTCCGAGAGCTGTTTCTGCAGGTAATTCAGCTTTGGGTTCAAGTTTAGTAGAAATAACACGGAGTTTATCCTTTTGGCGAATTAAAATAGCAGAACCGTCCTGGCAGATATGATAATCGGTAATATCTTTGGCATAAGTCCAGCTCTCCAGTTTGTTCAAATCGTAGCACATCAAATCAAACTTTTTTTCTTCCTCCATTCTGTTTTCCAGAGGCATATTCACATAGAACAAGCGGTCTTTGATTGCGCTCAAACCACCATAAATTCCGGACTGGACAGGAAATTCTATTACGCGGTCATATATCCCGTCAAAATCAATTTCTACCGGTTTAATTTCTTCTACTGGTTCTTTTTCTTCTTTTTTCTCTTCTTTTTTAGGGGTTTCCGGTTTTGCTTCAAAGGGTTTAGGTTCCTGAATAAAAGGAGAGCGTAGCTCTTTTTTCAGCGGAATTAAATAGGGTTTGAAGGAATTAGGATAGATGAAATCAAACTGTATGCTATCCGGTAAAGGGTTCAAATTACGAATTGACACAAAATAGAGATACTTTCCTTCCGGATCAAAGACAGGATTAGCATCATATAATACCGGTTTACTTACTATATGCAATTGATTTTCTTTACTATCCCAGATAATAATATGCCTGGTGTTTCGGTCACGATTTATGCTATAAGTTAACCAGCGTCCATCTGGAGACCAATGAAATTCATCTATTAAACCAAATTCGTTACGGTCTATGGTTTTAAATTCTTTGCTTTCCAAATCTAAAACTATCACCTCGCAACGGTGATTTTCAATAGCTATTAGCGAACCCTTAGGAGCAGGGACAAAATTTGTCACTCTACCTAAATCGGGATTATCAATAATCACAACTTCTTCGGTGACCTTTTCAAAATCCTGGCGTAAAGGGTGAATTTCAAAACGCTCATAACCAGGTTCATCAGAAAGCAAAAGCAGATGTTTTCCGTCCGGCAAAATTTGGGGCAGACGATAACGCACTCCTTGATGCCAACCATATTGTTGCACACTGCCTTCCCAATTTCCACTAACTAATGCCTTTCCGCGTAATTCTAAAGAAAGGGAACCGCCATCTGGTGAAAGAAATACATTTTCCAAATTTTTGGGGGGACTAACAAATTTACGCTGCCTCTGAACCATCGGGCTGCTATAAGCAAAAGACAATTTCCGGGGCTTGTTTTCTTTAACATCCATCAACCAAAGTTCTGCTCCACTATGCCAGATAATAGTTTTTCCAT
>Ga0208694_1000851_pt1 | contig 42054 bp, 32 predicted proteins | sample AD_UKC078_MetaG_FD_184442 | JGI IMG/M metagenome (GOLD analysis project Ga0208694, IMG submission 184442) | Active sludge microbial communities of municipal wastewater-treating anaerobic digesters from USA - AD_UKC078_MetaG (SPAdes) (version 2) | ecosystem: Engineered > Bioreactor > Anaerobic >...
CCGCCGCCCAACTGGTCTCCGTTATTGAAGATAGTACCTCGAGTTCTAACGCGCATTTGCTCATAACCTATTCGTGTTTTAACTCCGGTATCGGGATGCGTTTCGTAAATTGGCTTGGATGTATCATCCACATATTGCCATTGCTTGCCGCGCTGCACCCAGTCCATGCCGGTTTGCAGGTCATCGCCCAGATCGACCTGCAGCACCACGGTCTCGATCAGCACCTGCGAGAGCTGGATGTCCATGCCTTTGATCACCTCGTTGATAGCCGCGAGGTCGTTGGGGCTGCCCATCATCACGATCGCGTTGGTGCGCTTGTCGGCCAGAATCTTGATGTTGTCCTTGCTGAGCTGGCCGAGCTTGCTCTTGCCTGCCTCACCCACAGAGGGCGTAGCGGACCGGCCGGCCGCGCGCGCGGCCACGGCCTCGGCCAAGCTGGTGCTGCGGCCATCCGTACCGGATGCCGCGGCGGATTTCGCGCCTGTCGCGCTCGTATCCTCTTTCTTGCTGGTCACATTGCCGATCAGGTCGTTCAGCATGGTGGAGACCTCTTCGGCGTCGGCATACTCCAGCCGCAACACCTCCACCTTCACATCCGGCGCGGTCTCAATATCCAACACGGTGATGACCTTGTCGAAGAACTTCATGTTGTCGGCCCGCGTGACGATGATGAGCTGGTTGGATCGCTCGTCCGCCAGAATCTGCACCTTGCCGCGGATCATGCCGCGGTCGGCGTCACTGATGAGCGTAGCGAGGTTCTCATTCGGCTTGGCGGCCGGCTCAGGCTGCTGCTGCCCGCGTAGCCGGGTCAGACCGGACGGCAGGGTCCGGGAGGAAGTCGTTCGGGAGAAGCCGGGTGCGCCGGACACGTTGGGCTTGATCTCCTCTTTGGCCTGAGTCTGCTTTTGCGACTCGGCCACGATCTCTTCCAGCCGCTTCTTGATATCCTCGGCCTTGGCGTACCGGATCGCGCGGACATTGACCTCCTCCAGCACCACCAGGGGCTGGTCGATGAATTTGACGATCTCCAGCATGCGGTTGACGTTCTCTTGAGTGTCGGTGACCAGGATGCTGTTCGTGCGCTCGAACATCTGGAACAGCCCGTCCGGCTTCTTGAATCCCTCCAGCGCCTTTTGCGCCTCTTCGGCCGTGATGGCCTTAAGCTGGATCATCTGGCTGACCACCCGGTTTTTCTCGGGATGCCCCTTCTCCGGGCTCTCCATCAGAATCTGGATGCCGTCCGTCCGGACCGTCTTGCGCGCCAGCACCTTCATGAACTTTTCGCCGAAGGGTTCCAGCACAATGCCGTTCATGCTCAGCACCACTTCGATCGCCTCAATAAACTCCTCGCGCGAAAGGACCACATCCGGCTGGCTTTTCAGCGTGATGTTGGCTTTGGGCGCGTCCGGCGCGATGAGCAACGTTTTACCGGTCTCCTGGGCGTACGCCTGCAGGATGATGTCCGTGGGCGCGTTGTCGAATTTGAGCGAGGGGGTCGTGGTCTTGGATTTGGGCTCCGCCCCGGTTTCGTCGGGGGTCTCCGTCGCATCGCCCGCAGACAACGGCGCAACGGAAACGGGAGCCCCTGCCGTTGCACGCAGCGAACGGAGCGGCGGACGCGACAGACGCGACGAGCGTGAATTCAAGGCCCGCTGCGGAGCCGGGACTTCAACAACTGGCGCGGGTGCGGGATTCGCGTCGCCCGCCGCTGGCGCGGCCGCCGCGTCCGGAGCCGGGTCCTGAGCCAACGTCGTTACGCCGAGAGCCAGCGCACACACAGCCCCGAATACGACCCAATCGTTTCTCATGTTCTTCATACCTGTTCCCTCAAAACCAAAAGGTCCTTACCTTTACGCCCTTCCTCTTCCATCCTCATCCTCGCGTACGTGAACATGTACCGCTTCGCTGTGACCGTGTACGGTCCTCCAGACATTGGAACGTTCAACTCTCAACTTCCTTCTCCCGCCACCGGATTCGTCACCGCGGTTCCTGTCCCGGGCGGAGGGATCGCCGCACTGTTCGTCACTGTCCCATCCGCCGTCGGCGGCAACCCATTCGTCTCCGCCCCCGCCGACACGGAAGGCGGAGGCAGCGACTCCGCGTCCCCCCGCATATAAGCGCAATACAGGGTGAACGAGCCCTTCAGATAACCGGGCTTGGTGGACGGCCGAATGAAGAGCTGCCGCACATCCAACATCGCGCCCTGCTGGTGCAAGTCATACAGAAAACGGACCAGCGATTCAAGCGGAGCCTCCCAATCCTTGCACTCGATCGGCAACTCGTACACATCCCCGACCTCCTGTTCTTTGTTAGCCTGACGCCGCGAAATGGCGAACCCGTTGCGCGTGGCCGTGGAATCCATCAAGTTCAGCCAATGGGTATCCACATCCTTCTCGTACGGAAAAATCGGCATCAGTTCGCGCATCGCTTCATACCGCTCCGCCCACATGTCGCGGGCCGCGATCAGCTCACGCTCTTCCGTGACCTTACGTTGGGCCGCCATAAAGGTCCGGCGCGCGGCCTTCCAGTTCGCGGCCTGCTTTTTGTAACTCAGCGCCGCCACGGCGTAGAGCACGAGCACGGCCGTGATCAGCAGCATGTTCTTCTCTCGGGAGGAGACCGCACTCATTTCTGCGTCACCCCCTTGAACTTCGCGTCCACATCAAATTTGTGCAAACCCTTGCTCGCCGACGGCCCCACGAGGCCGACCGTCTCGAACAACGGACTTTCCGTCACCGCGTTTTTGAAATCGTACACCAGCGTGGGTTGCACGGCGTCACCCGAAATCCGCACCCCGTCGTCACGGCGATAGGTGAAGCCCGCCAGCGTGATCCCGGGCGGCAGACGCTCCGAAACCAGTTTCAGCATCTCAAGTGCCGAGTAGGTACGGTCCGTATAGGCCTGGATGAGGTTGACCCGCTCGCGGGTGTCCGCCACCGCCTTGTGGGCCTTGAAATGCGCGCGGGAGGCTTGATTCTGCCGCGCCGTAAGCTGCCGGTAGACCACGGGGCCCGAAAACAACACGCCCATCCCGAGCACCCACACCACCAGTGCCGCAACCACGCCGGTCAGCACCCGGCGCCGCACGGCCTCCTCTTTCATTGCATCGCGCCAGACTTGCGGCGTCAGATCCAACGTTGCCCCTTCGCCCGTTCGCAACGCGACCCCCTCGACCCCGCCGTCCTCCGAGGGCGGCGTCTCGAACCGCACCGGCGCACCGGTCAGTTTCTCCAACCGTTCCCGCAAAGCCGCCGTAGGCGGCTGATGCGAAAGGATGACCAGTTCGGCGACCGCTCCGTGCCCGGCCTCCAGTTCCGCGTTCAGCAGGGAGAGCATGACCTCACGCACCAGACTTTCGTCATCCGGCAACGCGCCCAACCCCCGCACGAGCACCGGCACACCCTGATCCAAAACCAGAAGATCCCAACCGCCGTCCGGATCGGCGAGCACTACCCGGCGTCCGGGCCGGTCGAGGTGGCAGGGCCCGCGCACCGTGCGGAACCAGCCCAAGATCGAAGCGTCGGTACGCAGCACCTGCAATCCCGACGCCCGCAACGCACCGCCCAGATCCTCGAACACCGCCTCGGGCAGAGCCGCGGCAAAAACACGGAGACTCGTCTCCGTCTCACTGACGATTTCGAACCCGACCGAAAGTTCCTCTCCCGGGAACGGGGAGAGCTTATCCATCTGCAGCGTCACCGCTTCCGCCAGGTCCTCGCGCATCTCGACCGGAAAACTCAGCACGCGGACCAGCAGACGCGAAAGCGGCAGCGCGATCACCACCCGGCGCACCCCCAAAGCGTTGCGCGCCGCAGAAAACGCCCGGGCGAGCGGCGTGTCGCTTTCGACCACCGTACCCTGTTCCGTCTCTGCCGCCCCCTCCGCAACATCAACCTCGGCGTCCTCAAGCGGCCACACCCCACCGCCCGTGCGCGTCCAGGCATCGCGCCCGCGCGGGGCGAACCGCACCCCGCGCAACACGCCACCTTCCGCCAACAACGCTATGATCTCACTCGGTCTGCTCACTCAAACAACCTTTTCCGGCACCCGACTCACGACACTCAGATCACGGGTTTCTCGTCTTTCATTTCCTGCTGCCCGCCCTTCACACTAGAGCGGCCCGCTTCCCGGCAGGGACGGTTCCCCGAACCGTCCGCGGACGCCTCGGGGAGGCGTCCCTACCCTCAAGCACGCACGAATGCACTTCCTCATGGGTCCTCCCGCCATCTCACGTAGCGGACCTTGTCGCCCTCCACAATCGCCATCGCCTCAATCCGGTGGGAGATCCCACCCGCCTCCCCCTCCACTTCGATTTTGAAGTACTTTTCAGGAGCGTAACTCAGGAAATCGCTCGCCGTCAGGGGTATCCCTTCGATACGGGCGGTCAAATCGTTCCAATCCTTGAACAGTTTGCTCTCCCGGTCGAGATCGGTGGCCGCGGAGGAAACACGCCGACTACCCGTCTCGCGCTCCTCCACAATCGCTCCCGCCAGCAATTCATCCCCATCGATGCCCGGAACGGTCAACAACACCTCTTTGTCAGCGGAATTGACGTTTATTTTAACAAGTTCCCCATAGATGTCAAAAAAAGCCTTGATGCCGCCGGACCGGATAACGATCTGTTTTTGGGGGTCTTTCTCCTCCGGGTTGAGCACACCCCCGTTGACGATGGCCGGCAGAAACCCCTTGACCTTCAGCAACTCGTCAACCGTGTCGATCGGACCGTTACGCGCGGTGTAGGGCTGCTCCAACCCCTCATAGTAATCGCGTTCCGCACCGTTGCGGCCGGTGACGGTGTTATCCGCATCGACCCAGTCGGTCCAGCAGTCGATCAGTTCCTCCCAATACTCCTGCGGCACGTTCGCCACAGTCAGCACGTTTTCCCATATCTTGTCCACCTGTGCGCCGCCCGCCCCGGTATGGAAGAGCAGGTTGATGGGCCAGCGGCTGGACTCCCCGGCCGAGATCTTGACCCGCACCACGCCACCGTCCGGGTTCGCCGCGTCGACCACCACGTCGCCGGTGGAGGCTTCGCCTTTCTGGAGATCCAGTTTGGCACCCAGCCAACGGTCTTCTTTCTCATCCGTAGTGGTCGAAGCGGTAGCGTTCCGGTACTCGAGCAGCAACATCTCCGCAATCACGATGCCCGACTGGGTCAAATAATCCACCTGACGACGCTGCCGCACATACAGGTTCACGCGGCCCTCCAACAGGGCATCCAGCGCAAAGGACATCACCAGCAGACTCAGCAGGGCGATCGTCCAAAGCGCGATAATCAGAGCCGAGCCTCTGTTTTCACTGGAGCGTTGAGCGTTGAGCGTTGAGCGTTGAACGTTCACTGCATCGGCCCTCCCGGCGGCCCGCCTCCGCCAGGCGGCCCACCCCCGCCAGGCCTGCCTCCACCTGTCGCGCTACGCGCACCCGATTGTGTTCCTCCACCCCGCGCAGGCGGAATCGGCTGCTGTCCGCCACGCGACCGCCCTCCCGGCGCGTCGCGGCTGCCTGTGCCCGCCCCCTTCCCCTGTTTGACGGGATTCTGCGAGATATCCCACAGCGGGATCTCCACATCGCGCGTAACCGCCAACGGAGCCTCACGCTCTTTTGCGGGCCGCATATAGAGGGTGAGCGAAACCTTGTAGGGAATGGTGTTCGATTCGGACCACGTGTCCTCCCAATCGAGTTCCGTGGCGTTCCGCTCGGGGGGCTCTTTCAGGATCCGGCAGTCCAGACCGATCACCCGCGGCGCCAACAAGAACGGTTTCACATCCTTCTCCGGGTCGAAATCCTCCAATTGCAGGGCATCGCGCCACACTTTCGCCATCAGGCCGCCGTCATGCTCCCGGCTGGCCTGCTCGACGGAAAGGCTCACACGATGCGGCACCTCGGCCAGTTGCGTCCGCTCGCCCACAAGTGCCCGGCCGATCTTGGTCCAACTGATCGTATCGGTCGCCTCCTCCCCCTCGCCGCCGTCCGTATGCTGGAATCCGTACTGCTCCGTCTGGATGCCCGCATGCGGGTAATAGGCTGAACGCAATCCGGAAACGATCTGTTCCATGACATAATCAGCCTGCGCCAGGGAATCGGACATCTCCAATCCCGCATTCCAACTCTGCACCACGGCATCGAAACAGAAAAACGACAGGAGCATCATGATCGACAGGATCATGATGGCCAGAGTCAGCTCCAGCAGTGTGAATCCGTTTCGGTCTCTGCGCATCATGTGCCGGACACCCTCTCCGGTCCCTCCGCCCTCATTTCGGCCGGATGAACCGCACCAGCTCCTCGTAATACCCCTCTTTACCGCTACCCCAGGAGACGCGCGTCCGCAACACGAACAGCTTGTCGTCCACCACATTGGTTTCCGGCTCCTCGCGCTCGTCCACATGCCGCTCAAAGGTGAACCCTTCCAGCGCTTTGAGGCGCTCACGCGGCAGATCCTCATCTAGTTCGGCCGCCATCTCCTCCACGGTGACGGGGTCGATGTTGAGTTTCTCGTCATCCTCCGCATCCTGAATCTCGTCGGCCGGCGGAACCGGATACAGGCGCTCACCCAAACTGAACACAAACTGCGCATCCTGATACGTTTTGGACAACATCATCATCTGCGCACAATGGCCCAAGCCCACCATCAGGCTCACCAACCCAAACGCGAGGATCATCGTGGCGATCAGAATCTCGATCAGGGTGAATCCGTTGCGGCGCATCACGCTTCATCCCCCACGATCCGCGCGACCCCGAACCGGTCCACCCGGACGGTCAGCACATCTGCCTCGTCCGCATCCCCCGCAGCAAACACGCGCACGGTGAACGGCAGACAACGCCCGTTGCTTTCAAAGGGGATACGCACCCGCACGACAGCCTCCTCCGCATCCCCTTCCCCAGCCCACGACTCCTCCCGTTCCAATTTCTCCATCCCCAACTCATCCCCGTCGAGACACTCCTCATCCAGCGCCACACGGAACCGTACCCGCTCATAAACCTTTTCGGCGTCCAGATCCGTCATCATATACGACGCTCCGCCGCTCTCGGCCGACTGCCCAGACGCGTCAGACGCAACGGAAACAGGCGGCGCTCCCTTCCCGCCCTGCCCCTGCTCCACGCGCAGCCCGCCGTCCGATGCGATCACCAGCACCATCGGCGTCTGATACAGCACAGCCATCGTGCGGGCGTACCGCGCCATCTGCATGACGCCCCGGGACGCCGTTCGCATGCGGGTCATGTCCGAACCCGTCGTGAACGTCGGCCCGATCATCAGAGCCATCACTCCGATGATCACGATCACCACCAGCAGTTCGACCAGTGTGAATCCGCGCCGCATGCGCCTCCTCAAGACCCGAATCGATTTGAATCGATCTGAATCGATCCGGGTCGATCCGGGTCGAATCACGCCGAAGCGGGTCGATTCGAGTCGCTTTTCCCGCACTAGTTCGTGAGGTCGTCATCCGTACCGACCTCACCGTCCGGTCCGGCCGACACGATCTTGAACTTCTTGCCAGTCTTGGTATAGGTGAACGGCGTCCCCCACGAGTCGTTGAGTGCGCCTTCCTTGAGCAGTCCCGGCGCGTCGTCGGTCCCGACAGTCAGTTCGTCCAGCGAGTCCGGCAGCTTGCCGTTGTGGCGCATGGCGAAAATCTGTACCGCCTGCTCGATCGCCGTGATGCTCGTGCGCGTGGCCTGACGCCGCGCCTCCTCATCATGTCCCATGATGTTCGGGATCACCACCGCGGCCAGAATGCCGAGAATACAGACCACCAGCAGCAGCTCAACCAACGTGAACCCGCCCCGGCGGCTCCGCCTGCGTTTTTCATCTCTCTCTTTTTTCATTGCGCTCCCTCCTTTGTGATGTCTGACTATCATCAAAAATCCCCGCCTCCTACCCTGCCGGGCTGAGCGACGAGGTGACCTTGAACACCGCCATCAAAATGCTGACCGCCACAAACCCGACCACCCCACCGATCAGCACGATCAGAATCGGCTCCAACGCATTCGTGAAAATCTTGATGTTCCGGTCCATCTCGTTCTCATACCGCCGACCGATATGCCCCAATGAACTGGGCATATCCCCCGACTGCTCGCCGACCGCCAGCATGTCCGTCATCATCCTGGGGAAAACCTTACTGGCGGCCAGCGGCCCGGAAATGGTGGTGCCGTCCGTCACCCGCTGCCGCGCATTACGCAGCGCTTCGGCGATCAGGGCGTTGCCGCAGGTCTCTTCCGCGATCCTGAGGGCTTGCAGAACATTGACGCCATTCGCCAGCAGCGTCTTCATCGTATATGCCAGGCTGGAGTAAGCTCCACAAGCCACGATGCCCCGGATAAGCGGCGCCTTCAATTTAAGGCCGTCCCACCAGAGGCGCCCCGTATCGGTCTTCAGATAGCGCTTGAACATCACCCCCCCGATACCGATCGCCGCCACCAGAAACACGCCATACTTAACGACGAAATCGCTCATGCCGACCAGTATCAGCGTGGGTGTCGGCAACGCCGTGCCCATACCCTCGAAGATCTTGGCAAACTGCGGGATCACCTTGACCATGGCGAAAATCACCGTGAGCACGCCGAAGATCAGCACCACCGTCGGATAGGTGAGCGCGGAAGTGATCTTCGAGCGCATGTTCTCGTTACGCTCATAATGCTCGACCAGACGGCGCAGCACTTCGATCATCGCGCCGGAGGCCTCCCCCGCGCGGATCATGTTGCCGTACAGCGGCGGGAAGGTGGCCGGATGCGCCGTGACGGCATCCGAAAACGGCTCGCCGCGCAGAATGCGGTCGCGGAGGTCCGAAGCGATCCTGCTCTGGGGAGAATCCTCCTCGCCCTGGTTCGCGAGGCAGTTCAGGGCCGCACCGAGCGTCATGCCCGCCTCCAGCAGATCACTCAACTCGGAGGTGAACAGCAGCACCTCGACCGGCTTCATCCGCTGCTCGCCGCTGCCCAGCTTGAGTTTCCAGAAAGGCACGCCCTTGGCCTTGGCCTTCCGCGTCTTGGATTCCATCACGGAGATCGGAGTATACCCAAGCCGTTCGACCGCCACGAGCGCGGCACGGCGGTCGCCCGCCTCCAACACCCCCTCAACCTTGCGGCCGTCTTTCGTCAGCGCTTTGTAGGAAAAACTCGCCATGCACCCAGTCTCTGTCAGTTAGGAGTTAGGATTTAGGAGTTAGGAATTGGGGGAACCGAGCCTTCTCAACTCCTAAATCCTCACTCCTAAATCCTAAATTCTCATGCTACGTCTTCCGTCACCCGCATGACCTCCTCAACCGAGGTCATGCCTTTGAACACCTTGAGCCACCCGTCCTCACGCAGGGTCTTCATTCCGTGCCCGATCGCGATGTCGCGGATTTCGCCGGAGGAGCGGCGACCAATGATGGCCGACTCGATGTCCTCCGTCACCACCAGCAGCTCAAATAACCCGCCGCGTCCGCGGTACCCGGTACGCGTGCAGGCATCACACCCTTCCGGTACCCAGACCGTCTCTTTTGCGGGCGGATACGGCAGATCATACCACTTCCGGTCCAGCGGAATCTCTTTTTTGCACACGGGGCAAAGGCGGCGGACCAAGCGCTGCGCCATCACGCCGGCCACGGCGGACGCCACCAGAAACGGCTCGGCCCCCATATCCACCAGACGCGCAAACGCGCCCGCCGCATCGTTGGTGTGCAGCGTGCTGAACACGAGGTGTCCCGTCAACGACGCATTGATCGCGATCTCCGCGGTTTCGCCGTCGCGGATTTCACCCACCATGATGATGTCCGGGTCCTGACGCAGAAACGCGCGCAACGCCCGCGCGAAGGTCAGGCCGATATCCTGCCGCACCAGCACCTGATTGATCCCCGGCATCTCGTATTCGATCGGATCCTCGGCCGTCAGAATCCGCACCTGGATCTTGTTGATCTCGTGTAAAAAGGCGTAGAGCGAGGTGGACTTCCCTGAACCAGTCGGCCCGGTGACCAGAAAAATGCCGTTGGGCCGGTTGATGAGTTTCACCACATGCTGGTAATCGAAATCGTTGAACCCGAGGTCGCTCAGTTTGACGAAGTTCCCGGCCTTCTGCAGCAGACGCAGGGAGATCGACTCCCCGTACGCCGTCGGCATGGTGGAGACGCGGATATCGATATCGTCGTTGTTGAGCCGCACCCCGATGCGCCCGTCCATCGGCAGCCGCTTCTCGGCGATGTCCAGATTCGCCATCACCTTGATGCGCGAGAGGATCGCGGCCTTGAGCCGGTTCAACTGCGGCGGCACGTCCACCTTATGCAGCATACCGTCAATCCGGTACCGGATGCGCAACTCGTCCTCCATCGGCTCCACATGAATGTCCGTGGCACCCTGACGGTCCGCCTCCGCAATGATCTGGTTCACGAACTTGACGATCGACGCCTCGGCGCCCATCTCGTTCACGTCGATTTTGGAGATCGAGGCGAGGTCGGCATCCACCTCGTAGCGCCCATCCTCGATCATCTTCTCGATCGCGTCCGCCCCCACGCCGTAGTATTTGCGGATCGCTTTGTCGATCATTTCGCGCGGGCTGAGGGTGACCCGCACCGGACAACCGGCCGCCAGTCGTAACCCGTCCGTCATCCCGGTGTTGAACGGGTCGCAGGTGACCACGGTAAGCACCCCGTTCTCTACCGACAGGGGCAGCACGTTGTACTGGTATACCGCGCGCGCGGGCAGACGGGTGATGGCCTCATCCGTCGGCCGGGTGACCTCCAGATCCGTATAGCCAAACCCGAGCATCTCGCCAATCTTACGGAGGAAGTCCTCTTCACGCGCCAATCCGAGGCGCACGACCGCACCCGCCACACCCGTTCCGTCCGAGTGATCGGCCGCCAACACGCTGCTGATCTGCGTGTCAGTGAAGAGCCCCGTTTTTTTCAACATGAGGGCAGCCAAAGCCTCTGCCTGTCCGGGCATGAGCACATCCCTTTCTGTGAACTGGTCCGATTCAGAAACGTAAAGGATAAGTGTACACCAAAGCCGACGCGCAATCCATGCCTAATCTGATTTTTCCCCTTTCCGGAAAACCCCAAATGGCGTACTCTACTGCCATGAACCCGATTCCCCCAAAACATACGCCCGGTTCCACGGGCGAGGACACGCCTGAAACCGGAGGCGGTCTGGTCGCCATGTATCACGCGGCCTCTCAGGCCAACGCCGAATCGTTCCCCGTATTGAAGGCGTTTCAAGACTATCTGGAGGCCGAGCGCTCGCGGGCGCGCCGCCGCGTCACACAACTCTCCGTCTTTTTCGCGGTCTTGATGGGGGTGGTGGTCTCCGGGTTCCTCACCGCCGGGATCTTTATGTGGCGTAACATGGCCGCAGTGCAGAACAAGCTTCTCGATGTGGCGCTGGCCACGCGGGAACCCGCGCCCCAACCGTTACCGCAGCCAGCCCAGCCGCCAGCCGTTTCGCCGATCCTCGAGGAATCAGTGCGCCAGATGTCGCGCGCCACCGTGGCGTTACAGGACAATCTGGACCGGAAACTGAACGGCGTGAGCGTCCTCACCGAAAAGGTTCATGCCCGGGTCGCCTCGCAAGACAGCGAACTCGAGAAACTGCGAGGAGAGATGCGCTCCATGCTCGAACAGAGCGCGAAACTCAAAGACGAACTCGTCACCCTCCGTAACAACGTGAACAAGCCCGCGCCGCCTCAGGTTGCCGCACCGGCACCGGCCCAGCCTGCACCCCCTCCGCCGGCCCAGCCGCCAGCCCCTGCCGTTGCCGCGAAACCAGCGGCGAGCGTTTCCGCGCCCCCCGTACCCGCAGCCCCTGCACCTGCGGCCCCTGCACCTGCAACTCCTGCACCCGCAGCCCCCGCCGTTGCCGCGAAACCAGCGGCGAGCGTTTCCGCGCCCCCCGTACCCGCAGCCCCGTCCGCATCCGCACCAGCTTCGGCGGTTACCGCGGCAAAACCCGCCGCAGAGAAACCCGCTGCCGCGCCGCATTCCGCGCGTGACGCGCGGTTTCCGCCAGCCGTGAAAGCGCCGCCGGTCACGCCTGCGGGCGTGACCGCGCCGGACGCGCCGCACGGCATGGTTGTCGGCACGTTGCCGATCCGGACAAAAAACCTCGGTAACCTGCGCTGGCATGTGCTGCTCCCCGCTGAATAGGGCGACTTCGTAATGTCTCCGCACGTCCATAACTTAAAGGGGGAACGTTGGGCGTTGAATACGGCGCGCTCCCCTTCCCCGCGCGATCCTTTGCGGCGCGGCCCGCACGGCGGGCTCGTCCTCTTTGTCTGCACCGGCAACACCTGCCGCAGTCCCATGGCAGAGGCGTTGTTCCGTGCCGCCGTACCGCCGGATTCGTCTTGGCGCGCGGCTTCCGCAGGACTGGCCGCGGAAGAGGGCAAGCCGATGTCGGCTCCGGCGCGTGTCGTGCTCGCCGAAATGGCGGGCTGCGTCGATTTCGCAGACCACCGGAGCCAGCCGGTCACCGGAAAACTCGTGGCCGACGCGAGGATGATCGTGGTGATGACTGGCGCGCACGCGCGCCAACTCACAGCCCGCTTCCCCGAAGCCCGGGACAAACTTGCGCTGTTGCGCGCGTTTGATTCCGCAGCCCCCGCGTATTGTGATTTGGATGATCCGTTTCTGGGCTCCCCCGACGCGTACCGCGCCTGCCGCGACCACATTCGGGCGGCCCTGCCGGGACTCATCCGTTACCTGACGGAAGGGGGCGGTTCCTGCCTGCCGTCGTCTGCCATACATCAGGAGACACCATGATCCTTGACACGCTGGATTCGAGTTTCCGGTACGAAACCTTGCACCCGCTTTTTCCCTCCGCCTTCGCGTTTCTGCGGCGTCCCGATCTCGACGCGCTGGCCTGCGGCCGTATCGACCTGGCTGGCGACGACGCGCTTTACGCCCTGATACAGACATATGAAACCCAACCGCCCGCAGAGGGCAAACCGGAAGCGCACCGCCGCTACCTCGACATCCAGTATGTCGTGTCCGGCAGCGAGTGCGTCGCCTATGCCCCGCTGGCCGGGCTCACCCCCTGCCAGCCGTTTGACGAAGCCGGGGATTACGGCCTCTATACCGGTTCCACCTCTCTCGTGCGACTCTCTCAAGGTATGTTTGCCATCTTCTACCCGAACGATGCGCACCTGCCCTGCAGGCAGGACGGGCATGCCGCGCCGGTACGAAAAATTGTCATCAAAGTAAAAGTTTCGGAATAGACACCCGCGCCGGGTTTTGGCATTCTGTGCCTGTCCTGATCGACGCACGCCGAAAACGCAAGGTGTGCGGGGAACATAGCGAACTCAAGAAAGGTAATTACGCATGTCGGTGAAAACAATGCTCTTTGTCGATGGCAGTTGGCTGTATCACAGTCGGCAGGTGCTCTTCGAGTCATTGGGGGAAGAAAGCGGATTCGAGATTGATTACAAACGGATTCCGGATATCATCGCGCATGAGATCGCCGACGTTCTGGATGCCGAAGTCGATGTCGTCCGTACCAACTATTTCGGCACCATCCCGGTGAACAAACAGGGTTACAACCCCTCCAAACAAAAGGCCTTCTACGATTTTCTGGCCTTACAGTGCGCGTATGACACGGAGATCCTCGAGATCGATTTCCGCCGTGAGCCGCAGGCCCGGCCGGATGACAAATGGGTCAACGTGGCGCTGGCCTCCTCGATGCTCTATTTCGCGGCCGTGCCCGGCGCATATGACGTGGCCACGCTGGTCGGCGGCGACGCGGACTACATTCCGTTGCTGAAACGTGTGCGCGCCATGGGCAAGCGGGTTCAGGTCGTCGGCATGAACAACATCGACGGCAAGTTCCTCACCAGTGCCATGCTGCTGACCACTTCCGGTATTCAGGATCTGCCTCCGATTTTCCTCGACGAGCACGCGCAGGATATCCGGCTCGTGCGGGAAGAGCAGACGCGCGCCTGCAAGAACTGCGGATGCGAGGAACGCACCACATGGGCGGGACCGGACTTCTTCTGCTCCAATTGCCGCAGCGAACACCGTAAACAGATACGCGTGTGCGACACCTGCGGATGCGAGGAAGAGACAACCTGGGACAAGCCGTTCTTCTATTGCGCGGCTTGCCGCAGCAAGTACCGCGAAGGCGAAAACAACTCCTGACTCCAGTCGTGATGACTCTTCCCGTCACGTTTCTGCCGACCGGCAAAACCGTGCGTGTCCCATGCGGCACCTCCCTGCTTCAGGCAGCCGTTCAGGCGGGACTGCTGATCGACACCCCATGCGGCGGCAGCGGAACCTGCGGCAAATGCCGGATGCGGATCCGCGCCGGGGAGGTTTCGGCGGGCGGCTCGTCGCAACACCTGACCGCAGAACAACTTGAGGCCGGGTGGCGACTCGCCTGCGTGACGCGCGTGACCGGCCCGCTGGAGGTGGAGGTTCCCGGAACCTCGCTGCTCGCCCGGCTGGACACCATTCTCGTGAATGGTGCGCCGGTGTCGATCCGCCGAGACCCGCACCGACTCGGTGACATGGGCGTGGCATTCGATCTCGGCACCACCACCGTGGCCGGCACCCTGTTCGATCTGCACACCGGTCTCGAACGCGCGTCGCATGCGGTGATGAACCGCCAAGTCCGGATGGGTGATGATGTGATCAGCCGGATCCACGCGGTCCGCCAGGATCCCTCCACCCTGACGCAACTCCAAACCGCCGCAATCGAAACCCTGAACGAAATCCTCGACGCGTTGTGCGACGCCTGCGGTGAAACGTCTGGGACCGTCCGGCGGGTGACGGTCGCGGGCAATACCGCCATGCAGCAGTTGCTGCTGGGAATCGATCCCTCCCCGCTCGGCGAGGCACCGTTTACGGCGGCCTTCACCGATGCGCAGACCACGGGTGCGGCCCGTCTCGGACTCAAGGTCGCGGCCAATGCCATGCTCACCGTCTTTCCGCAAATCGGCGGGTTCGTCGGCGGTGATACGGTGGCCGGCCTATTGGCATCCCGCTTCGACACGCTCACGCATCCGGCCCTGCTGGTGGACATCGGAACCAACGGGGAGATCGCGCTCTTCACGGGAAACGCGTTGCTGGTGGCCTCTTCCGCAGCCGGTCCGGCTTTCGAAGGCGCGCGGATCCGTCAGGGCATGCGCGCCATCCCCGGCGCGATCGACCAGATCTGGATGCAGGACGGTGACCTGCGTTGTCACGTGATCAACGACGCGGCCCCGTGCGGGCTCTGCGGCTCGGCGCTGGTGGATGTGGTGTCGGTCTTGCTGCAAGCCGGTTTGATCGATGAGACGGGCCTGCTGGCCCCTCCTGCCGCCGCACCGCAAGAGACCTGCCGCGCGCTGCACGACCGCCTCATCCCCTTCGAAGACGCCTGGGCCTGTGTGCTGGCCCGGGATGCCTGTGGTGAACCGCTTGTGATGCTGACACAGAAAGATATCCGTGAACTGCAACTCGCGGCAGGCGCGATCCGCACCGGCATCGAGGTGCTGCTGGCCCGCGCGAACCTCACGCCGCGCGATCTCGACGCCCTGCTGCTGGCTGGCGGGTTCGGCAATTACATCCGGCGCGAGCATGCGCTGCGCATCGGCCTGTTGCCGCCAGTGCACGAACTCGCCGTCCGGTTTGTCGGGAACGCTTCGCTGAGCGGCGCGAAACGCGCACTGCTCGCACAAGCCGAGCTGGACCGGGCGCAACAGTTACGCAACCGCGCCACCCATGTGGAACTCGCCGCCGACCCGCGCTTCTCCGAACTGTTCATGCAGCACATGAGCTTCCCGGCGGGAAGTTGATGATGCGCGCAGAGGCATGAGTTCGACCCCACCGATCGTAACGGCAGATCCGGCAGGTTCGAATAACCTTGCCGATAAATTGACAGGATTACAGGATCAACCCTAAAAGGAGCAGTATGGACCGGCGGCGGTTTGCGGGGAAACCGCCCTGCCAACGGGCGGCACCGCTTTCCGGTCCGTCCGCGCCAGCATCGCAGGGCTGACGTATTGAGATGCGGGCGAAGCCCGCAACCTCAAAGGCGGTGAGACTGTGAGGCGGTTGTGTTCTGTGGTGAAACAATCGATCCCGATCCCGATAGCGATCCCGACCCCGATGAAACCCTGAAACCTTGAAACCATGAAACCAGAAACCCTGAAACCTTGAAACCATGAAACCAGAAACCAAAGAAAGTGTTCTGTGGTGAAACAATCGATCCCGATCCCGATAGCGATCCCGACCCCGATGAAACCATGAAACCTTGAAACCCTGAAACCAGAAACCCTGAAACCTTGAAACCATGAAACCTTGAAACCCTGAAACCAGAAACCAAAGAAAGTGTTCTGTGGTGAAACAATCGATCCCGATCCCGATAGCGATCCCGACCCCGATGAAACCCTGAAACCCAGAAACCTTGAAACCTTGAAACCATGAAACCATGAAACCAAAGATGTTGAAGGTTCAACTGCTCTTTTTAGGGTAAATTGACAGGATTACAGGATTAACATGATTTTTTTAATCCTGAAAATCCTGTCATAAAAATGTATCCCAAAGCTTTCTCGCGGCTCCGGCGCGCGGCGGGCTAACCTGTAACCTGACTGCGCAACAGTCAGATTACACCTCCTAGCCGCAGCATTTCTTATATTTTTTGCCACTGCCGCACGGACAGGGATCGTTACGCCCCACCGAGGGCTTCGCGATCAGGGGACCCGTCGTCGCATGCGGCGCACTCTGCCCCGTGCGATCCATGGCGTCCAGGATCGCGTCGAATCCGGCCACAGCGGCCTGCGGCACATCCGCCGCCGTCAGACCCCTTCCTGCCTGTCCGGCCGCAGGCTGCGGGGTCTCGCCGCCCGCCAGTATGTTGATATCGTTGTGCACCATCTGGACCCGGCCGCCCGGACCCGCCATCATGCGCTGGAAATTCTGCATCGTCGTCGCGCGGAACACCGAGGTGGCCACATCGGTTTTGATGTTGGTCATCAGTTCCTCAAACATCGTGAACGCTTCGCGCTTATACTCCACCAGCGGATCGCGCTGACCGTACGCGCGCAGGTTGACGCCATGCCGCAACTCGTCCATGGCGCGCAGGTAACTCTGCCACTGCTGGTCGATACAACTCAGAAAAACCGAGCGTTCCATGATCGGCAGCACAGCGGGATCCTCCATGGAACATTTCAGTTCATACGCCTCCGCGACCCGCGTGTACAGCAATTCTCCGGCTTTTTCGGGCTCGCCCCGGAACGCCGCGATCTCTTCCTCCCGCACCGCGACCGGGAAGATGTCCGTCACCCACCTCACCAGTTCCTGCGGCATCGCGTCTTTGGCCGAGGAAAGGTACCTCTCGCTCTGCGTCAGGATCAGGTCGTTGAACACATCCAAAATATGGTTGTGCGCCGTTTCAGCGGTCAGCACGTCCCCGCGCAGGTCGTACACGACCGAACGCTGCTTGTTCATCACATCATCGTATTCGAGCGTGCGCTTGCGGATGGCGAAGTTCTGCTGCTCCACGCGGCGCTGCGCGGTTTCCACGGAACGGTTAAGCCATTTGTGCTCCAGCGCCTCGCCCTCCTGCATGCCGAGGCGGGTCATGATACCCGAAATGCGGTCGGACCCGAACAGGCGCATCAAGTTGTCCTCCAGCGAAATGTAAAACTGGGAGGAGCCCGGGTCACCCTGACGCGCACACCGGCCACGCAACTGCCGGTCGATACGGCGCGACTCGTGACGTTCGGATCCGATCACATGCAGTCCGCACGGCTTCTCCTCCAGCAGCTTGCGTAAGGTCTTGTTCCCGTTGTCATAACGGTTTTCCAGCGTGATCTGCGACCGGATCGTCGTCTCCGGCACCCACACCACGCCTTCACCCAGCTTGATGTCCGTACCGCGGCCCGCCATGTTGGTCGCGATGGTGACCGCGCCGGGCTGTCCGGCCAGCGACACGATCTCGGCCTCGCGCGCGTGATTCTTGGCATTCAGCACGTTGTGGGGGATCTTGGCCATGCGCAGCATGCGGCTGAGGATCTCGGAGGTGTCCACGGTCACCGTGCCCAACAGCACCGGCTGCCCGTTCCGGTGGCGCTTCTCCACCTCGTCGAGAATGGCCTTGTATTTTTCGCGCTGCGATTTGTAGATCTGATCGTTACCGTCCACGCGCCGTATCGGCCGGTTGGTCGGGATCACCACCACATCCAACTTATAAATGTCGTGGAACTCCGACGCCTCGGTCTCCGCCGTACCGGTCATGCCCGCCAACTTTTTGTACAGCCGGAAATAGTTCTGGATGGTGATCGTGGCGAGGGTCTGCGTCTCGCGCTCGATTTCAACGCCCTCTTTGGCCTCCACCGCCTGATGCAACCCATCGCTCCAACGCCTTCCGGGCAGCACGCGGCCGGTGAACTCGTCCACAATGTAGACGTGGTTATCCTGCACCACATAATCGACGTCCCGCTCGTAGAGGCAGTAGGCCCGCAGCAATTGGTCCACATTGTGGACGCGCTCGCTGCGCACCATGAAATCGGATTGAATCTGCTGCCGCCGTTTGGCGCGCTCCTCCGCGCCCAGTGCGGTGTCGCCATCCAACGCCGACATGGCGGAGACCAGATCAGGCATGACGAACATTTCCGGATCGGTCGGCGAGAGCTTCTCACTGCCCCGGTCGGTCAGCGCGACCTCCCGCGTACGCTCATCGATCGTGAAAAGCAGTTGCTCGCGCAGGTCGCGGGCCAGTTCTTTGCGCATTTCGGAGAGCATCATGCTCTCGACCTGCTCATGCAGCTTGCGCGTCGCGGGGTCCTCCAACAGATGCAGGAACTGCTTGTGCTTGGGCATGCCGTGGTACACCTGATACAGCTTGAACATCGCCGTTTCGCTGTCCGCAGCTTCAATGGCCTCGCGGACCTCGCTGATCAGGCGGTTACAGATCTCCATCTGGTCGCGGACCAGCCGCTCCACACGCGGCCTGAGTTCCGTGTACTGCGCCGTGGACACATGCGCGACCGGACCGGAGATGATCAGCGGCGTGCGCGCCTCGTCAATCAGAATGCTGTCCACCTCGTCGATGATCGCGAAATGGTGGCCGCGCTGCACCACCTGCGACGGCTCCACCGCCATGCCGTTGTCCCGAAGGTAGTCGAACCCGAACTCGCTGTTGGTGCCGTAGGTGATGTCGCATGCGTATTGTTCCCGACGCTCAGCCGGCCCCATGTGGTTCTGGATGCATCCCACCGTCAACCCCAGATACTCATAGACATGCCCCATCCATTGGGCGTCGCGCCGAGCGAGATAGTCGTTGACCGTCACCAGCCGGACATTGTTCCCGGAGAGCGCGTTGAGGTACAGCGGCAGGGTGGCGACCAAGGTCTTGCCCTCACCGGTCTGCATTTCCGCGATCTTGCCCTGATGCAGCACGATCCCGCCGATGAGCTGGACATCAAACGGAACCATATCCCAAGCCAGCATGTGCCCGCACACCTCGCGGGTGGTGCCGCAAAGCCGACGGCACGCGTTCTTCACCACGGCGAACGCCTCGCACAGCAAGTCATCCAGCGACTCTCCCGCAGCCACGCGCTCCTTGAATTCCTGTGTTTTGGCCTGAAGCTGCTGCTCCGGCAGTGCCTGATACTCTTTTTCCAACTCGTTGATCCGAGTGACCATCGGCTGGAGGCGTTTTATATCGCGTTCGTTTTTGGTTCCAAAAAGTGTTCTGATCAGATTCATGCGTTTCCCTGTTCCTGCGGATATTTCCGATCCATCCGAATGAAAGAAAAAAGTGTATCACATCACACCGAATACGCCAGATTAACCTTACCCGTTCACGCACGCGAATAAGCCGTAACATGTAACCCGCTGCTCCGCATCACCTGCCCAGCACCAGCGCAGCATGCGTCGCATACGCGCCGCGCGGATCCTCGGCATAGGCCCGCAACGTGCGCACGCCACGCCCCTCGAAATCGCCGAGCCGGAAAAGCGCCCGCGCCAACGCCAATTCACGCAGACATGCGGAACGCTCCCGGTCGCCTTCGTGATTCGCGTAGTTGGGAATCACCGGGAGTTCGGGTCCCATACGGATGGCGTAACCACCGATGCCCTCCGTAGCGAGCAGCCGTCCCAGAACCGGGGCGCCCGCCGGATCGCCGATCGCCTCCAGCGCCAAGGCCACCGCACGGAAATGCGAGAAGGCGTCGGCCGCGGTCAGGGCCTTCGCCTTGTCCAAAATCGCGGGCACCGCGCGTACGGAGCGGCAGCGTCCCAACGCGATCAGGTAACTGTCCAGCCAGCTCACACTGCGGTTGAACTGCCCCATCCCGCGAAAATGCCACCCCTTGTCCCAGGCCATGCCCTGAACCCGCGCAATCAGTTCCGTCTCACCATCGGGATGCCCCATCATGCCGAGCACATGCGCGTAAGCCAAACGGGCCTCGGGTGCGCGGGCCGCGGTGTAGGCCGCTTTGAGGAGCGGCACGCTGCGCGCGGGGTCCGTCAGCACCACCGACAGTCCCTGATAGCCATTGGGGATCGCGGCCACCGCTTCGGTGAAGCAGGCGTCCGGAAGCGGAAAGGAATCCTCCATGTCCAGCACCGTCTCCGGCAGGATCTTCATTTCGATCAGATGACGCTGGAGCGCACGGATGTCCACCCGACGCACCGGCACACCCGCCTTGATCGCCATGGCCGCTGCCGTGCCCGCCGCATAGCCCTGATTCTGCACATCCGGCTGCATGCGTAAAATCGGCATGGCGTCGCGGTGTGCGCTGATCCCGAGTCCGGTCACCAGCAGCCCGTCCACCGTTTTCGGCAGCAGACACCGGAACGGCAAGTTGACCTTCATTCCGTGATGGCCGGGATCCTCAATGAAAAACTGCTCGTGGGTCGTATGGCCGTGCGAGTCGAAGTTGCTGTAGGGCTGGACCACCACATCCGGATAGGTCCGTCCGTTGACCACATCCAGCGGCGACATGTAAAAGGCACCGATCATCCGGCGGCGTTCGCGGCTGTTGATGATCTGCGCCTGATCCCAGATCCCCTCCCGCATACTGTACCGGGAACGCAACGCGAAGAAGCAGAGGTCGGACGCGTCCGTATCATCCAGAAAGCCGATATCGGTGTTGGTGTAACTCGCGCCCATCCTGCGCGGGGTCTGGCCCACACCCTGCAACGCCACTTCAGCGGCGGTGATGAACTCGGTCTTTTCGCCCGCCATGGCCGCGAGTTCCGCATTACCGGTGCTGTCGATCGCAACGCGGCAACGCACCACACCGCGTGTGCCGTCGGGCATGACCACCACCACGCCGGTGAGCCGGTTGTTCTCCACCACCACCCCGCTGACCATCGTTCCATACCAGATCTCGGCCCCGCCCTTCCGGTTCTGGCTGCGGTACCACTCGGACTTGCACTGGGAAAAGACCGCCCCGGTCTCTTTCACGCCCCGGTCAATATCCAGCGTGAAGCCCACGCGGTTCCCGAAATAGTAGCGGCCGATAAGCCCGTCGGTCTGTACGCCGCCCATCTGATGAATATATTCGCAGACCAGGGTCCGCGCACCATGACGCGCGGCCGCGATTCCGGCGGGCGCCCCGCCGGTGCCCGCCCCCGCGACCAGCACATCGCACTCAGCCAGAACCGGCAATTCACGCGGCTCGACCCGGACTGTGCCGGAGGCGTTCCGCAGATAGGCCGCCAGATTGCGGGTATGTTCGCCGACCGTGACTCCGCCGCTTTGCGCATCCGGACTCCCCCCTGCACGCACGCCCTGCGGTGCCGGGCGCTGTTTCGCCAGCCGTGCGGCCGCCGCGCCGATCCGCTCACCCAAGGCCATCAGATTACCGGGCCGCATCAAGTGCTCGACCGTTGGCCGCGCGACGTCCGCCATCGGCCCCAGAACAAACAGAAACGACGTGCCAGCCGGTTGAAACGCATCCAGATCAAGCGCGTCAACCCCGGCCCAGGGCGCCCGTACAGCGGCCTTGCCCCGAATGAAGTCGGGCGGAAGCAGAGAAAGCGTATCCGCTGATTCCAACTGCGTGGGAACAAAGGTCAGATCGCGCGCGCGTTGCTCCGCCTCGGCAAAGGCGCGTGCTGAACCGTCCCGCATCGGCAGGTCGATCTCGCATTCGAACAGACGTCCCGTGATCGTGCCGGGATGCCCCTCCGGTGGACGGATGCCCGTGACACGCACCGGGTAGACCCCGAACAACTCCCGCACCCGCACCCCCTCCGCGCGCGGTGCCTCGCCCGCCACAATGCGACGGGTGAACGTGTAGTGTCCGGCCGGGAACGGTTCCGCCTGACCGCCCGCGGCACGGGCAAGGATGCCGCGTTCCGTCGCGTCGATCACCACTTTGGCGCGGATCGCCTGACGCCCGCTGCGGTTGGCGATCACAACCCCTGCCAGCGCACCGGTTTCGTCCGTCAGCGTCTCGGTCGCCAGCGCGCCGGTGAGAAACGGGACTCCCGCCTGCAACAGCGCCTCATCCAAAACTTTCTTCACCTGAAGCGGCGTCGTACGGTCCGACAGTCCCGCGCCAGCCGACGGATCGGCAACGGGGTACACCAGCAGTTCGCCAAGCAACTGCCGCTTCACACCGGGCGCCACCAAGGCCAGAACCTTCACATACCGATACCGACCGGAAAGCGGGACTCTGAATCTGGCGCGTTCGGATCCGGCCTCGGTTTCCTGATCGATCCCCTTACCCAGATCCGCCCACGTTTCCGCATCCGTGCTCCCCCAAACGTGTAGCGCGCCGGTACGGAACCCGTTGGCCCCGTCGCGCCGAAACACGCAGGCGACCAACGAACCAAGGTCGGTCAGCGCCCCGAGATCAAGCGTCAGCGTCACATCACCGCCGAACTGGGCACTCTCCGTGACGGCATCCTGCCACACTCCGTCCGACAACACGCGGTGATGCGGGTCCGGATGATTCGACGCGGCGGCACGGTCACTCCGGTAGGAGAAGGGCAGCGACGGGGGAAGTTGCGTCGTCGTGAACATCCGGCGCCGCAAAACGCAGCGCGGATCTTCCGAGGCCCCCGTGCGCAGACACAGCTTCCCCGCCATATCCTCGCCCAGATACGGGCGAGGCGCGACCACAAAAACCCGCACCCCTTCGGCAGCCGCGCGGCAGGCGGCCGCCACCGCACCGGAAGAGCCGCCCACGATCACCACATCCGTCTCGTGCGCCAACGGCAGGGTTTTCGCGCTCTCCACCACCCCCTCCGCCAAAGCCAGACTTCCCGCCAACACCCACGCCAACCCGAGACGACCTCGCATTTCCGACCTCCCTTTCACTGCCTCCCGCCGACTCCACCCTGTCCGGCCCAGAATTCTCACCGCAACGTCTCATTATGGGTGCGGAGTCCTGACGGAGTCAACCGATTTCCCACCCGGGAGCGATTCAACTTTGGTGAACGCCGAACCGTGACGCTTTGTCGGGTTTCTGGCTTGGGGTTCCAAGTCTCGGGGTCCGCACCGTGAAAAACATGAACCTTCATAAAACCAACCTTGTTTTTCATCTACGTTCACCGAAGCGCCCACTTGACAACCGCGGACGGATACGGGACACTTCATCCTGTTCGGATATGACTGGTTCCGGTGGCTGTTACGGGCATCCGGCATGGAGGTTGGAGTGGAAGCGATCGATGTGATGCGCCATAGTGCGGCCCATGTGATGGCGCATGCGGTATGCAATCTGTTTGACAACGTGAAGTTGGATATTGGCCCCTCGACGGAAGAGGGGTTCTATTACGATTTCGATCTGGAGCACCGGCTCTCGCCGGAGGATTTCCCGCGTATCGAGGCGGAGATCGAGGCCCTTATCCAGGCCGATTTGCCGTTTGAGCGCTTGGAAACGACATGCGGCGAAGCGGCGCGGATCTTGGCGGACCAACCTTACAAGTTGGAACGCCTCGCGGACATCCCCGAGGGCGAGGCGATCACCCTTTACCGCTGCGGCGCGTTCGTGGATTTGTGCCGCGGACCGCATGTGAACCGCACCTCGGAAATCGGCGCGGTCAAGTTGACGTCCGTCGCAGGATCCTACTACCGCGGCGATGAGAAAAACGCCATGCTGCAGCGTCTGTACGGCATGGCGGATGTGTCGCGCGAGGCCCTGGACGCGGTGCTCGCCCGGATGGAGGAGGCCAAAAAACGCGACCACCGCAAACTCGGCAAAGAGCTTGACCTGTTTAGTATCAGCGAGGAGGTCGGGCCGGGATTGGCGCACTGGCATCCCAAAGGCGCGCGCATCCGGGTGGCGATCGAGGACTATTGGCGGCGCGAACACTTCCGCGCCGGATATGAGATGGTGTTCACCCCGCATGTGGGGCGCGCCAAACTGTGGGAAACCTCGGGGCATCTGGGGTTCTACCGTGACAGCATGTTCCCGAGCATGAATCTGTCGGAGGGCGAAGGCTCGCGGGCTTCGGTCGAATCGTATTTCGTCAAGCCCATGAACTGCCCGTTCCATATCCAGGTGTACAAAACCCGGCGCTATTCCTACCGTGACCTGCCGTTGCGATGGGCCGAACTCGGCACCGTGTACCGCTATGAGAAAGAGGGCGTGCGCCACGGGTTGTTGCGCGTCCGCGGGTTCACGCAGGACGATGCGCACATTTTCTGCACGCCGGAGCAGATCGAGGATGAGGTCCGGTCCACCGTGACCTTTGCGCTGCGCGTTCTGCGCCGTTTCGGGTTCCGGGAGATCACGGCCTTCCTCTCCACCCGGCCCGAGAAGGCGGTCGGGTTGCCTGAACGGTGGGAACAGGCCACGCAATCCTTGGAAAACGCGCTCCGGGCCGAGGCCATCGAATATCAGGTGGATGCGGGCGGCGGCGCGTTCTACGGCCCGAAGATCGACCTCAAGATCAAAGACGCGCTCGGACGGCCGTGGCAACTCGGCACCATCCAGTTCGACTTCAACCTGCCGGAACGGTTCGCGCTGACATACATCGGCGAGGACGGCAAGGAGCACCAGCCCTATATGGTGCACCGCGCCCTGCTCGGCAGCCTGGAACGCTTTTTCGGCATTCTGATCGAACACTATGCGGGCGCGTTTCCCGTGTGGCTGGCGCCGGAGCAGGTGCGCGTGCTGCCCATCACCGCGGATCAGATCGCGTACGCCCGCTCGTTGGAAACGACTCTGCGCGAAGCGGATGTGCGCGTGACGGTCGATACCGACAACGAGAAGCTGGGCGCGAAGATCCGCCGCGCCCAACTCGAAAAAGTTCCTTTTATGCTGGTGGTCGGCAAACGCGATGCCGAAGCCCAAGTGGTTTCGGTGCGCAGCCGTGAGACCGGAGATCAAGGCGCGATGACGATCGAGGCCTTCCGGAGCGTGCTCGCTGACGCGATGAACGCGTGACCTTCGCGTACCCGGAGGCGGATAAAGACAGGATGCGGGCTCCGGTTCATCCGGAGCGGAAACAAAACAGAAACGAGCCGTAAGTCGGCTCAACATCGGAGGTGAGTTATCGCTTCGTTTACCCGAGTGAACTTCAAAATCCGGGTCCCCAACGTGCGGGTGATCAACGCCAACGGCGAGATGCTCGGCATCATGGCGACGCGGGATGCGCAACGTCTGGCTGACCAGCAGGGACTCGACTTGGTCGAGGTGTCCCCGAATGCCGAACCGCCGGTCTGCAAAATCATGGATTACGGCAAGTTCCGCTACGAGGAAAGCATTAAGCGGAAGATGGCGCGCAAAAACCAGAAGACCGTGCAGATCAAAGAGGTGAAATTCCACGCCAGCGTGGATTCGAATGACCTCGCCCACAAGCTGCGTCAAATCAAAGAGTTCCTCAACGATGGCCACAAGGTCAAGGTGACCCTACAGTACCGCGGCCGCGAAAACGCGCACAAAGAACTGGGCATGGAAGTCGTGCAGAAGGTGATCCAAGAGTGTGCGGCGTGCTCGGTGGTCGAACAAAACCCGCGTCTGATCGGCCGCACGTTGGGATGTCTGCTGGCAGCCAAACCGGCGAAGGGCGCTGCATCCGGACAGTCCGCTGCCAGTGCGCCGCAGAACCCGCCACCCCGTCCGCCCGCCGCGCCTTGACTGAACCCTGTTGTTGCCGGAGACCGTGAGGCGGATCGGCGCGGTTCCCGGCCGTATTCTTGTGCCCTGACCGGAGTCGGCTATGCAACGGTGCATCCTACACGTTGACATGGACGCCTTTTTCGCGGCGGTCGAACAGCGTGACCACCCCGAATGGCGCGGCAAGCCGGTGATTGTCGGCGCGCCTCCGGACCGCCGCGGGGTGGTGTCCACCTGTTCGTATGAGGCGCGCGTGTTCGGTGTGCGTTCGGCCATGCCTTCGCGGGAGGCCTACCGGCGCTGCCCGCATGCGATCTTTGTCCCCTGCGATATGGGCCGGTACGAGGAGGCCTCACAGCAGGTGTTCGCCATCTTCGAGCGCTTCACCCCGCTGATCGAACCGCTGTCCATTGACGAGGCCTTTCTCGACGTCACCGGCGGCCGCACCCTCTTCGGCAGCGGGGAGAAGATCGCGCGGGCCATCCGTGAGGCGATCCGCAACGAAGTGGGACTCACCGCGTCCGTCGGGATCGCGCACAACAAGTTCCTCGCGAAACTGGCCAGTGAACAGGCCAAGCCGGACGGCCTCGCCGTCATTCCCGAGACGACCGATGCGATTCTCGCCTTCCTCGCCCCCCTACCCGTCCGTGCGCTGTGGGGGGTCGGACGCGTCACTGCCCAAACGCTCGAAAAGGGTGGCTTGCGCCGTATCGCCGACATCCGGCAGGCAGACCCGGCGTTTCTCGCGAGCCTTGTGGGCGAACACGCGGCAACGCACCTGATGGCCCTGGCCCACGGGGAGGACGCGCGCCCCGTGCAAACCGATTTCGAGGAAAAAAGCATCTCCCGCGAACACACCTTTCCAGAGGACTGCCGCGACCGTTCCGTTGTTTGCGAGGTTCTGAAAACACTGGCCGATGATGTGGGGCGGCGGATCCGCCTCCAAAACCGCTACGCCACCCTCGGCAAACTGAAACTCCGTTGGGCGGACTTCCGTACCCTCACACGTCAGGCCCCGTTCCCGAGCCCGGTATGCGATGACTTCGCCTTCCGCGAACAGGCGCTCCGCCTTTTTCAGGCTCAACCGCTCACGCAACCCGTCCGCCTGATCGGATTCGGGGTCAGCGGCCTCTGTAACGAGTGCGGCGCCGAACAACTCGCGCTCTTCGATTCCGTTCCGGACGCGCGCGAAAAACGCGAACGGCTCTGCCGTACACTCGATCAGGTGCGCGAACGGTTGGGGGACCACGCGCTCCGACGCGTGAGTGTGCCGGAGAACGAAGTTGAAAAAGGCAGGGCGGGTTCCCCGTAAACCGCCGCCGAGCCATGCCGTCGCGTCGCGCATTGCATTGCCCTGCCACCGCACTCCTGATCAGAAAGCGGCGGCGTGCGGAACACCGCTTGCTGACGCAAAATCCATTTGCCGGACTTGCAGAGCAACGGCGTCGAAATCGGGATCGCTGTCGGAATCGGCACCCTGTTCGTGTTTCGCGGACGTGTACGTGAACGTGTACCGCTGACGCTGTGAACAGGTAGGGCGAGCCATGCATGAAACCTGAAACCGAAGAGCGTTGAAAGTTCAACTGCCCTTTTTTAGGTTCAATGTAACCTGCGGATCACATTATCTCACCACGACTGCGGGATGCAGATAGATCGGCAACGGCTCGGTGACGCATGCGTCCAGATCGGCGCAGGCGAGCCGGCCGAGATCCGCGGCATCGGGACAGACGGTCTCACGAAGTAATCTGGGGGAGGGACATGCGGCCGTGAGACGCGGCGCGAGACGCGCCCAATCCGAACTTACCACAAACGCGTCACCGGGTATCGCCGAAGCCAATTCCGACGCCGGCACCAGCGTGAAATCCGCAGCCGTGTGGGTCGGACGCGTCCCGTCCGCCAGCATCACCCGCCCCGTGTGCGGTTCCACCCGATATGTCACAATCCACAACCGTTCCCGCCGCGCGTCGCCCACCACCGTTACCCGCGGCACGTCCATCCCGTACGCGAGCGCCAGCGCCGCGGCACTGGCCACACCGCAGACGGGCGCACCTGTCGGCAGCGCCATCCCCTGCAGCGCCGCGAGGCTGGAACGGATCCCGGAAAACGAGCCCGGTCCCAACCCGCACACAAACCGGCCCACCTCTTGCAGTCCCACCCCGCATGCGGCCAACTCCCGGACCGCCTCCGCAATCCAACCCGGCGACCGCGCGGCGTCATCCTCCCAGACCCGCGAACAAATCGCTCTGCCCGCATCCATCAGCGCCATGCCTGCTCTGGATGTGGAACGGTCGATCACCAGAATACGCATCCTCCACCCCTCCCTATCCACGTTCCGCACCGGGACCCGAACACCGCGTCCCTCACCGGCTGTGCGCGGGCGAACAGTCGCGTGTCCTCACCTGACTGCGGTACAGCGTCCACCCGTTCCCGATCCAATACGCGATGCCGCACACCCACATGCTCGGCAACAGCAGTTCATGGTTTCCCGTAATCTCGCTGACCATGATGATCGCCGCGATCGGCACGCGCACGCAGGATGCCAGAAAACCGGCCATGCCCACCAGAGCGAACGCGCCGGGATGCAGATCCAACGCAGGCAGCAACCGCATCAGGGTCAGCCCTGTTGCCGCACCCAAGGTTGATCCGGCAACCAGTGCGGGACCAAACACGCCGCCGCTCCCGCCGCTGCCGACCGTGAACGAGGTTGCCAGAATTTTCCCGAAAAAGATCAGCCATAACATCGTAAACGAGGGAGAGCCGAACCGTTCGGCCAGCGGACTGCCGACCGCCAGCGCCTGTTGGATCAGACCGTACCCCGAGCCCAGCACCTCCGGAAGGAAGAACCCGATCAGGCCGGTCAGCATACCGCCGAGGGCCGGCTTGAGCCACGTTGGCACCCGCGACAGATTACGGCACCACGCCTCGGTTCTGCGGAACACATGGATGTACAGTTTCGCGCCGAAGGCCACCACCAACGCCAAGAGCAGATAGGGCCCCAGTTTGAGCGGGGCGTCAAAATTATAGGGCGTCATCACAAACAGCGGCTGCCAGCCGAAAAACAGCGCGAAAACGGTGTAGGCGATCGTGGAGGCGACCAGGGAGGGCATCATCACTTCGTACTCGATGTCGAGCCCGCTGTAAAAAATTTCGGCCGCAAAGATCGCGCCCGCCAGCGGCGCGCGGAAAATCGCGCCCACACCCGCCGCCAATCCCGCCGCCATCAGGATACGCCGCTCGGTCGCATCCAACTTCAGAAGCCCCGCCACCGCGGAACCGCACCCCGCGCCGATCTGAGTCACCGGGCCCTCGCAACCGGCCGAGCCGCCAGACCCGATGACCAGTGCCGAAGCGAGCGCCTTCACCGGGATCACCGCAAACGGGATCCGCCCCTCATTGCGGTGGTACGCATAGATCGCCGCATCCGTGCCGTGCCCGCCCGCCGAGGGCGCGAACCCCTTCACCAACAGCGCACTGAGCAGACCACCGACCGCCGGCAATAACAGCAAAACCCAGCGCACCGGTGCCTCGTGCGCCACCGGCGGGAAGAGCGGGAACTCGCCAGCGGCCAACGGCGGCGAGTAGTGCCCCAGCCGTTCCAACAGCAGATACCGCCCCGCCTCCAGCAGCCAGTAGAATCCGGATGCCGCCAAACCGGCGACCAGTCCCGTCAATGCACAAAGCACCAGCGCACGACCGGTCTTGACGGACAATCCCTCGCCCGCCATCCAAAACCGCCACCACTGTATAGAAATTTTACGAAACAAACCTACCGCCCCCTCATCGGGCTTTCCGTTTTTTCCCGCGCGCGCGGCTGCGACTTCTCGCGGGGCGTTCCACCGACTCGGGCCGCGTCCGCGCGCGGTAGAACAACCGCACGGGCGCCCCCTCCAAACCGAAACGCGAACGCAGGGAGCGAATCAGGAAATCCGTGTACGGTTTGGTGGCGAGTTTGGGGTCATTGACAAACAGACGGATGGAAACCGGCGCGACTCCGATCTGCACGGCATAGTAGACCCGCAGGCGCTTGCCGTTGCGGGCAGGCGCCAACACACGCTCGGTCGCCTCGACCAGTGTGCGGTTGAGGATGCCGGTCGGCAGGGTCACCCGTGTTTGAGCCGCCACGGCATCGATGGTCTCCACGCTTTTACGCACGTTGAACCCGGTAACCGCCGAGATGAACAACACCGGGCTATACCCCATGAAGGGCATGATCTGACGCAACACCGGTTCGCTCCGGGTCTGGGTCATCCCGTTCTCCATCGCGCGATCCCACTTGTTCATCAGCAGCACACACCCCTTGTTATACTTCTGAATCATCGCCGCGATATGCTTATCCTGAACGGTGGGGCCGATCTCGGCATCCAGCATCAGCACCACCACATCGGCTCCACGGATACTCTCTTCCGCACGGAATAAGCTGAAGCGCTCCACCGCATTGTCAATGCGGTGCCGGTTGCGCATGCCCGCCGTGTCCACGAGAATATAGTGTCGCGCCTGTGCGCCGGAGCCGATCGTGAACGGCACATCGATGGAGTCACGCGTCGTGCCCGCGACATCCGAAACGATCACGCGGTCACTGCGCAACAACCGGTTGATGTACGAGGACTTGCCCGCGTTCGGCCGCCCTACAACCGCCACGCGCAGCGGCTGGGTTTCCGTCGGGTTGACCGCCTCCGGCAGGTACGGCAGCACCGCCTCCATGAGTTCCCCCATCCCCCGGTTATGCTGCGCCGCAACCGGAAAGGTCGCAAAACCCAAACGCGCGAATTCAGCGACTCCCGCCTCGTGCTGCGGCTCATCGCACTTGTTGACGGCCACGACACAGGGAATCCCGGCCTTGCGCACGATGAGCGCGACCTCCTCGTCCAACGGATGCATCCCCTGTTTCACATCCACGACCAGCAGGGCCACCGCGGCATCCCCGATGGCTGCATCGACCTGAGCGCGGATCCCCGCCTCGATCGCGTTCTTTCCCGTCTGGCCGGTCAGGAGGGTGATCCCGCCCGTGTCAATCAGGGTGAAACGCTGGTCGTCCCACTCCACCTCCCGCATCAACCGGTCGCGGGTCACCCCGCTCTCGTCATGCACGATCGCGATACGCCTGCCCGCAATGCGGTTGAATACGGCCGACTTGCCGACATTGGGGCGTCCGACAATCACGACAACCCTTGCCTTGCCCTGATCCTGTGAAATCATGCGTTGAGTATACCCGTATCCCCTTGCCCAAACAAGCGCAAGCATGGCGCGGGGGCCGTCCACCCCGCGTTCCCGTTTTACACTCCCCATTGAAGCCTCTTGACGGTCTCAACAATACCCTTGCAACAACCCCCCAAACCCTCTATACATCGTCCAAACCGAAAAAGAAGGGACAGAAAGATGAAAGCGATTGAAAGAGCATTGTTCTGCGGCCTTGTCGCCGCGATTTCAATTGACGCAATGGCGGCGTTTCGTCCACCAGCGGTGCCGCTCGTCTCGGTCGAGCCTCATTTTAGTCTCTGGAGTGCGGCAGATCGGCTTTACGAACGCGACACGACACATTGGGCGGGCGCAACGCAACCGCTTGTCATTCTGTTGGAGGCGGACGGCATCACGTACCGCCTCTGTGGGCACGGTCCCCGGGATCTCGTCGAACTGCCGGTGCTGCCGCAGACCCGTTGCCGCGTCGGCGCAACAACGACGTACTATCGTTTCGCCGACGGGCGAGGCCTCTCGGCGGAGGTCGCTTTTACAACACCGAAGCTGACGGATGATCTGGACGTCTTCTCGCGCCCCGTCACCTATCTCAACGTCCGCGTCGCGGGCGCGAAGACGTTTGCGGTCAGGACGTCGATTACCGGCGCCTTCGCGACGAACGACGACCGTGCGCCAATGACATGGACAACGAATGGGGTCGCCGGGGCGACGGTCGTTGCCGTCGGCCGTGCCGACGGGACGCCATTCTCGATCCGCGGCGACCGTCAGCGCGCGAACTGGGGACGCGCCTGCCTCGTGGGGCCGATCGCCGACGGTGATACGACGCGCTACCTGCTGGCTTACGACAACGTGAAGAGCGTCCGGTTCTTCGGGCAGGAACTCGTCGACTGGTGGCGGCGCGTCGGGAAGACCTTTGACGCAATGCTCGGCGAGGCTGTGCGTGACGCGTCCGCGCTAGAGGCGAAGTGCCGCGCCTTCGACGTGCGGTTCCGCGCGGACATGGAAGCGGTCGGCGGCGCGAAGTACGCGGACATCGCCGAACTCGCGTGGCGCCAAAGTTTCGCCGCGTGCAAATTCGTCGCGGGCCCCGACAAGGAGCCGTTCTTCCTTTCCGCCGAGAATGCTTCCGGCGGCATGATCGGGACGACGGATGTCTTCTATCCGCAGTTTCCACATCTTCTGATGTCGAGTTTGACGCTCGCGAAAGCCTCGCTCGCGCCGACATGCATCTATGCGGCGTCGACGAACTGGCCATACGCCTATGCCCCGCACGATCTTGGACTGTTCCCGGTCGCTGAAGGTCAATACTACGGCATGAAGAAGGGGCAGTCCGTCGGCGGCGGCACGGACGACACCTACCGCATGCCGGTCGAGGAGTGCGGCAATATGCTGATTCTGCTCGGAGCCGTGGCAACGGCTGAGGGCAACGCCGGTTTCGCGGGACGCTGGTGGGACGAGGTCACGAAGTGGGCAGACTATCTTGCCGCCTTCGGCTTCGATCCCGGCAATCAGCTTTGCACAGACGATTTCGCGGGGCATCTCGCGCACAACGCGAACCTCTCTATGAAGTCCATCGTCGCGCTCGCGGCATATGCGCGCATGGCAGAGATGCGTGGCGAGACGGACGCGGCGCACCGCTTCCGTTCTCTCGCCGAAGGCATGGTGCCGCAGTGGCGCGCCGCAGCGAAAGGCGGAGCGGCTGGAGGCTCACGCATCGCCTTCGACCGTCCCGGAACCTGGAGCCAGAAATATAACCTCGTGTGGGACAGCGTGCTCGGATTCAATCTCTTTCCGGCGGAAGTCGCCGCAGCGGAACTCGCGGCCTACCGTGCCGTCGCGCTTCCCTATGGCGTGCCGCTCGACTGCCGCAAGACGTACACGAAGGCGGATTGGATTGTCTGGTCGGGCACGCTCACGGGGCGCCGCGAAGACCTCGAGTTTATGTGCGAAGGCCTGCACCGGTTCCTGAACGAGACGCCCGACCGTATCGCGTTCGGCGACTGGTATCTCACGGATTCAGCCCTTTACCGACATTTCATTGCCCGCAGCGTCGTCGGCGGCGTGTTCATGCCGGTTCTGCGCCATGCTGATCTGGTGAAACGCTATCGTCATCCGTAAGGGTTCGAATCAGCGGCAGGAATGACGTTGAGACTTGACCATAACGTTTTCAGATCGACAAACCGCTTGGGCGGATATAAGGTTAGTTCTTCATCTTACCCGGAGCAACGTGCCGGAAGATGACCATAACCGATCCCACAGAAAAACACACCGCATGAACTCCAGGCGCGAAGCGATCTTCATCCTTACCCGTTGGCTTGCCACGCACGACTTTCCTGATCGACTCCTTCCAGACGGACCCGACCGCGCTTTCATCACCGACCTCGTTTACACCACAGTCCGACGCCGCCGCACACTGGAGTGGGTACTCCAGCAACTCATGCGGCGCCTGCCCCAAGGCGAAACCGGAGCAGCCCTGTTGGCGGGCGCGTGCCAAATCCTCTTCATGCCCGATGTCGCCGAATACGCGGCGGTCAACGAAACGGTGGAGGCCGCAAAACTCGCTTCAAAGCAAACCGCAGGCCTTGTCAATGCGGTGCTCCGCAACCTGTTGCGCCAGCGCGAAACCTTGTTGGCCCGGTTGGCCAAAGAGTCGGTCGGCATCCGCACCTCCCATCCCGATGCCCTGATCACCCGCTGGCGCGAACGGTTCGGCGCGGAAGAGACGCTCGCGCTCTGCGAATGGAACAACACCCCTGCCGAAACCTTTCTCGCCTATCCCCCCGGCGCGGACGAACCGTTCGTGCCCATGCCGCGCGGCGCGCGTGTCACAGAGATGCCGGGATTTGAAGAGGGCGCGTTCATTGTGCAGGATCCGGCCACAGCGGTCAGCGTCGATCTGCTGGCTGTCCGTCCGGGTCTCAGCGTGCTGGACGCCTGCGCGGCTCCCGGAGGCAAGACCGTGCAGATCGCCTGGCGCATGGGCGTGCCCGGCCCGGACCCCAGGCACCGGCTCGTGGCGCTCGATCTGCATGAGGACCGGCTCCGGCTGGTTCGCGAAAATTTGGCCCGCACCCGTCAGGAATGGGTCACGGTGTGCTCAGGCGACCTGACGCAAAACCCGTCCTCCGCCCTGTCGGAGTTCGGCTTGTTCGACCGCATCCTGCTCGACGTGCCCTGCTCGAACACCGGTGTGCTGCGCCGCCGACCTGACGCCCGCTGGCGCTGGACCACCCCGCGCATGAAAAGTCTGGCCGCCACACAGGCGGTCATGCTGGAAAACGCCCTGACGCTACTCGCGCCCGGAGGCAGGCTCGTCTATTCAACATGCAGCTTGGAGCCGGAGGAGAACCGCCGTCAAATCACGGTCCTGCGGAAACGCCATCCGGAAATCGCCTGCATCGGCGTGGAGGAACGCATCCCGACCCGCCACGCCACAGACGGCGTCTTTGCCTGCGCCCTCGAACGTCGGCATGACGTGCGCGGGACTCAAACGTAACGCCGTTCGACGCGGTTGCCGAAGGAACAGATGATCTCGTACGGGTGCGTGTTTTTGAGCGTGGCCCAATCCTCGACCGTCAGGGCATGCATGCCTTCGCCGCCCAGACAGACCACCTCATCGCCAATCCTGGCGTCGGGGACACTTTCCAGTGAGACGGTGGTGTAGTCCATGGAGAGCCTTCCCAGAATCGGACAGGGCGTCCCGCGGATCAGCAGGTACCCGCGGTTGGACAGGGCCAGCGGCATGCCGTCCGCATAACCTGCGGAGACCGTGCCCACACGGGTTGAACGGTGCAGGCGGAAGGTGTGGCCGTACCCGATACCCGTACCGGCGGGCAGCGTCCGGATCGCGGTGAGCCGCGTTTTCAGCGTCAGCACGGGCGCGAGATGCAGGGCACGCCGTCCGACGGTGTCGAACGATCCATGCAGGTTGATGCCGGTGCGCACGACATTAAACGGCGCGCGGCAGGCGCGCGGGAAGTTGTTGATCGCATCGCTGTTGGCGATATGACGCTGGTCAAAGGTGATCCCTTCCCGCGCGAGTTCCTCGATGATTTCGATAAAACGATCCATCTGCCGGTTGGTCAGTTCCGATCCGGTTTCGTACGCGAAGGGAAAGTGCGAAAAGATCCCCTCGCACGCCAATCCGGGCAGCGCATGGACAGCACGGATGACGTCCGGAGCCTCGTGCGCCAGAACCCCCAGCCTCCCCATACCGGTGTCGAGCTTGATGTGCACCGTGGCGGTCCGGCCGCACGCCGCAGCAGCGGCGCTGATCCGCCGCGCGGTTTCGAGATCCGTGACCGGCAGTGTGACCCCGGCCTCTACCATGGGTTCGATCTCTTCGGGCAGCACGCTGCTCAGAATTTGAACCGGTTTGCCCAACGAAAGCAGTTGCAGCGCCTCGTGGGGTTCGGCCACGCCGAACCCCGCCGCACCGGCGCGGCAGAGCGCCTCGGCGATCGGGACTACCCCAAGGCCATAGGCGTTGGCCTTGAGTACCGTCAACACCCCGGCAGGCGCGACCGCCGCCGCGATGTTCCGGTAATTACGCGTCAGCGTTTCGAGGCTGATCTCCAGCCAGACTCTGCGGGGCAACTCACTCATCTCCGGCCCTTACCGACTTGCTCTCACCACGCGCGCGGCAACCCTCATGCGGTCGCGGCCGCGAAACGCTCCGCGGCGAACGGCCAGTTCAACGCCTGATCGAGCACAGCCTTGACGTAATCCGCCCGGCGATTCTGCCAATCGAGATAATAGGCGTGCTCCCAAACATCGATCGTCAGCAGCGGCGTCACGCCGACCTGCGTCAGCGGGGTCTCCGCGTTCGGCGTCTTAACCACCTTCAATGCCCCCCGTTCCGCCACCAGCCAGGCCCACCCGCTGCCGAACTGCTTCAGGGCCGCATCCGACATCGCCTGTTTGCAGGCATCGAGCGAACCAAAGCAGCGGGTGACCGCAGCCGCCAGAGGAGCGGGCACCGTCTGTGCCACCGCAACCGGCTTGAGCGACTTCCAGTAGAACGTATGGTTCCAGATCTGGGCCGCGTTGTTGAACACTGCGGCGTGCTCCGCCGAACCAGCCGATTGACGCACGATGGCCTCCAGCGTCAGCCCGGCGAATTTGGAACCCGGCAGCAGTTTGTTCAGGGTGTTCACGTACCCCTGATGATGCTTGCCGTGGTGAAACGAAAGCGTTTGGGCCGAAACCACCGGTGCCAGAGCGTCCGAAGGGAACGGCAGCGGCGGGAGGGTGATCGCCGCAGCGGCGGCACCCCCTTGCTGCGCCGCAGTCAGGCTGGCCGCAGCCCCGGCGGCCACGGTTACAAACGCTCTGCGGGAAAGCCCCATCTGGTGTCGCGTCATTTGATTCGCACTCATCGCGCTCCTTTCACGGGTTCACCCCTGTGTAGCATTCGCCAAAAGATGGATCCAGTGTAACCTCTTTGCACAGACTCCGCAACGCTTCAGCGGATCCAGCCGAAACGCGGCGAGGTGAACGGCCAGTACACCACGGTCGCGGGTCCGAGAAGATTGCGCTCAGGCACAGGCCCCCAATACCGGCTGTCGAAACTGTTGAACGAATTATCCCCCATGGCGTAATACTGATCCGGACCCAGTGTCACCTGATCCTGCTCCGTAGCCAGCGATCTGCCGCGGAGGACCATCTGGGGCTGTCCGCTGGGATTGAACCCCGCATAGGCCGGACTGTTCGGCCACACCTTCTCCTGCCGGGCGATCTGACCGATGCGCAGCGGTTCGGTCACCGCCTTGCCGTTGACCAGCAGATTGGGCGCCTTGATCTGAAGCGTCTCATTGGGCAATCCGGTCATCCGCTTGATGTAATGGGTCCCCTGCGGCAGGGCAGTGATGCCGATCGTGGAAAACACCATCACCTCGCCACGCTGCGGGTGCGCGATATTCCACTTCCACCGGTTGACAAAAACAAAGTCGCCGGACACGACCACGCCGGACCACAGAACCTCACCCGCACGGACGCTGGCCCCGTTGGCAACCCCGCCCTTGAGCCGGATCGGACGGCGGTAGGCATCCACCTCCACCGCATCGTTCGGCACATAATGGGGGATCCCGGCCACGATGACCGGCATGTACCCGGGTTTCTTGCTGCTGTCGCTAGAGGAGAAATGCACCGTTCCGGAGGCCTTGGCGCGAACCGTCTTGAACGATTCTCCGGTCACAAGCCACTTCACGAACTTGAGCGGCTGCCGATCCAGAAGCGTGGCAGCCGAGGGCGGCTGCGATTCCGAATGAATGCCGTACAGCGTCGGCTGCATCGAGCCCGTAGGGATTTTGAAGGGCTGATAGAAATAGGCGCGGAAGGCCATCGCCACCGAAATCGCCACCACCAACACGTCGAAATTTTCGCGCCAGCCTGACAGCGGCCTGGGCGGGTTGAGGCGCGTGACGCACGTTTCAAGCGCATTGCCCGTAGTCTTCATCGCCTCGCCTGCTCGCGCGGCGTACGCCTCCTGCGCCTGAGCGATATGCTCATTCAGCGACGCCAGATCGTCGGCACGCATGATGTCCTCACGACTGCACCGCAACGTGCGCGCGTGATGCAGCACGGTCTTGAGCTGCTTTCTGATCTTCCGCTTCTCAAAATAATTCACGCTTGGACTCCCCTCTTCCGCCGCCTTTACGATCAATCGTCCTTTGATGACCCCTTAAGCACGGAGATAAAGGCGGACTGCGGCACATTGACCTGCCCGAACTCTTTCATACGCGCCTTACCGGCCTTCTGTTTCTTCAACACCTTCTGCTTGCGCGTCACGTCGCCGCCGTATAGCTTGGCCAAGACATCCTTGCGGAACGCGCGGATATCCTCGCGGGCAATGATCGTGCGCCCGATCGCGGCCTGCACCGGAATCTTGAACATGTGCGGCGGGATGGATTCGGAAAGCGCCTTGCACATCTGCCGGCCGCGCGCGACCGCCTTGTCGCGGTGCACCAAGATTGAAAAGGCGTCCACCAACTCGCCGTTGAGCAGGATGTCCATCTTGACGATGTCGCTCGCCTGATAGCCGTACGGCTCGTAATCCATCGAGGCATACCCGCGGCTCACGCTCTTGAGCATGTCGTGAAAATCAATCAAGATTTCGTTCAGCGGCAGGATGAAGGTCAGAATCACGCGCCGCGCATCGAGGCTCTCGGTACTCTTGACCTCACCGCGCCGCTCCAGCGCGATGCGCATGATGTCGCCGATGCACTCGCTCGGGCAGATGATCGTGGCTTTGATCATCGGCTCCTCGATCTGCTCGATGCGCGTCACGTCCGGCAACTGCACAGGATTATCCAGCTCCAGCGTCTCGCCGTCTTTAAGCTGCACGCGGTACACGACCGACGGATGCGTATTGATGATGTCCAGATCGAACTCGCGGCGCAACCGCTCCTGAACCACCTCCATGTGCAGCAGTCCCAGAAACCCGCAACGGAAACCGAAACCCAGCGCAACCGAACTCTCGGCATGGAACGTGAAGGCGGAGTCATTCAGGTGCAGCTTCTCCAGTCCGGAACGCACTTTCTCGAACTCGTCGGTGCTGACCGGATAGACGCCGCTGAACACCATCGGGCGCACCTCTTTGAAACCGGGCAACGGCTCGGTTGCCCCGTCCTTGGTTCCGGTCACCGTGTCGCCGATCTTGATGTCAGCCGGGTCTTTAATCGCGCCGACCAAGTACCCCACCTGCCCCGCCTCAAGCACGTCGACCGGCTTTTGATCCGGGCTGAAGATGCCCACTTCGCGGAGCTGCGTGGTCTGGCCGCTGCCGATGAAACGAACCGAGTCGCCGACCTTGATGCGACCGTCCACCACACGCACGTAGGTGATCACGCCGCGGAACTCATCGAAGACGGAGTCAAACACCAACGCCCGCAGCGGCGCGTTGACGCCCGCCGTTTCCGGCGGCGGGATGCGGGCGACAATCGCCTCCAGCACATCGGGCACGCCCTCTCCGGTCTTGGCACTGATCAGGAGCGGCCGATCCATCGGAATCCCCAGCACATCCTCGATCTGGTGCGAAACATCCTCGATGTTCGCGCCGGGCAGATCGACCTTGTTGAGCACCGGCACGATCTCCAGCTCATTGTCGATCGCAAGATAGGCATTCGCGACCGTCTGCGCCTCGACCCCCTGCGCGGCATCGACCACCAGCACCGCGCCTTCGCACGCGCCCATGCTGCGCGACACCTCATAGTTGAAGTCCACATGCCCCGGCGTATCGATCAGATTGAGCAGATAGGTCTTGCCATCCTTGGCGGTATAGGCCATCGAGACGGGGTGCGACTTGATGGTGATGCCGCGTTCGCGTTCGAGATCCATCGCGTCCAGCGTCTGCTCACGCAGATTGCGCAGATCGATGGCTTCGGTGAGTTCCAAGACGCGGTCCGACAACGTCGTTTTACCGTGGTCGATATGGGCGATGATACAGAAGTTGCGTATGTTATCGAGTCTTTGTGCCATATTCTCTCATGCAGATCTCGCGCATCTGCGCGATCACCGCACCCATGTCGCTCTGTTTGAAAAGGAAGCTGCCGGCCACAAACTGGTTGGCCCCGTGCGCCGCGCAAAGGGCGGCGGTCTCAAGGTTGATGCCGCCATCCACCATGATGTCCAGCGCACCCAGGCCGCAGGCATCCGCACGACAGCGCAACTCGCGGATTTTCGGCAACACCTCGCTCATGAACGCCTGGCCGCCATAACCGGGATTCACCGTCATGAACAACACCTCGTCGCACAGCTTCAGATACGGGAAAACCGCTGACGCCGGAGTCTGCGGCCGCAGCACCAGCCCGGAGCGCACGTCGCGCGCGCGGATGACCCGGAGAGCGGCCCACACATCGCAGTCCGCCTCGACATGAAACTGGAGGGTCTGCGCCCCGGCGTCGATGAAGCGCTCCGCATAGAGATCGGGCCGCGTCATCATCAGATGCACATTGCGGTAAAGTCCGGGCACGACCCGCCGCGCGAGCGCCGCCATGTCCGGACCGAAACTGAGATTGGGGACAAAATGCGCGTCCATGATATCCAAGTGCAGCGCATCCGCACCCGAGTCGGCAACGCGGCGGATCTCATCCGCTAAACACCCGTAATCCGCCGCCAGCAGTGATGGAAGAATGTGAACCCTCATAAAGCGGTTGAGTATAGCGTAAGGGTTGCGGTCTTGTAAACGCCGGGTCTTCATTTTCGGATCAAACATCCGCCCCGAAAGGGCCGTTTTCCGTATCCGGACCGGGTGCCGCCTCCCCTCCCTTTGACACGGGCAAGTCCCGCAGGTACAGGCCGCGCGCCCAAGCCACCCCAGCCATCCCCAGACCGAACAGCAGAATCGGCAGGCCCGCCCGAACGTAATCGTACGTCGGATAGATCAGCAGATTCCACGCCGCCAACCAAAAGTAACCGGCCATCACGCAGAACCCCAACACCAAGTGCCATCGGGTCTCGCGCCGAATGAGACGACCGTAAGCCCACACCAGCAAGGCCACAAGCGGTGCCGAAACCCACGAGACCGTGAGCGCATGCACAAACACCGCTTTCGCCAGTCCCAGCGCATGGAACCTCCGGAAAAAATTCGGAAAAAAATAAATCAGCACAAACAACTGCGGCACCAGTAGCGTGACCAGCACCAGATGAACCGCGAATCTCCGGATCCTCTTCATCGCCATCCCTTCCCCTCATATCCCTTCGGTGACGTCAACTCCCGGTCTCACATAATCCGACAACAGTATGCCACATCCCGCCCGCAATGCAACCGTAGGCATCAAAGTATCACAAGGCCATGTACGGCGGGACGTCCCGGACCGCCGAGCAAAAGCCGGACGTCTGGCCCCGGGAAGGGGCGGCCCGAGAACGTCCCGCCCTACTTCATCGGCCGCGTTCCCGGTCCTTACCCAGGCCTCTCCCTGAACGTTGCGCGTTGAACCTAAAAAGAGCAGTTGAACCTTCAACTCTCTTTGGTTTCAAGGTTTCTGGGTTTCAGGGTTTCAGGGTTTCTGGGTTTCAGGGTTTCTGGGTTTCTGGGTTTCAGGGTTTCTGGGTTTCAAGGTTTCTGGGTTTCTGGGTTTCAGGGTTTCAGGGTTTCTGGGTTTCTGGGTTTCTGGGTTTCAAGGTTTCATCGGGGTCGGGATCGCTATCGGGATCGGGATCGCTATCGGTATCGGGATCGCTATCGGGATCGCTATCGCTATCGGGATCGACTATTTCACCACAGCCTCACAGTCTCACAACCTCACCGCCTCACCGCCTCACAGTCTCACCGCCTCACAGCCTCACAGCCTCACAGTCTCACAGCCTCACCGCCTTTGAGGTTGCGGGCTTCGCCCGCATCTCAATACGTCAGCCCCGCGATGCTGGCGCGGACGGACCGGAAAGCGGTGCCGCCCGTTGGCAGGGCGGTTTCCCCTCAAACCGCCGCCGGTCCATGCTGCTCCTTTTAGGGTTAATCCTGTAATCCTGGCAATTTATCCTAAAAAGAGCAGTTGAACCTTCAACTCTCCTTGGTTTCAGGTTTCAGGGTTTCAGGGTTTCAAGGTTTCTGGGTTTCAAGGTTTCTGGGTTTCAAGGTTTCATCGGGGTCGGGATCGCTATCGGGATCGGGATCGACTGTTTCACCACAGCCTCACAGTCTCACAGCCTTTGGGATTGCGGGCTCCGCCCGCGTCGGGGGTTGAGGCTGCAAGGGGTTAAGGCTGTGAGGGAGAAGGCGGCGGAGCGAACGGATGGGGGAACCAAGTACTCTTTCGTGGTTAATCATCCGTAATTGCCTCACAATCTCACCGCCTCACCGCCTTTGAGGTTGCGGGCTTCGCCCGCATCTCAATACGTCAGCCCCGCGATGCTGGCGCGGACGGACCGGAAAGCGGTGCCGCCCGTTGGCAGGACGG